>Ga0214921_10000317_pt1 | contig 95124 bp, 135 predicted proteins | sample LL1505_MetaG_FD_177992 | JGI IMG/M metagenome (GOLD analysis project Ga0214921, IMG submission 177992) | Freshwater microbial communities from Lake Lanier, Atlanta, Georgia, United States - LL-1505 | ecosystem: Environmental > Aquatic > Freshwater > Lake | place: USA: Georgia | collected... | reverse complement strand
TAATCGAAGATTAGGTATTCCGCAAATTGAATATGCTATTGCATATTCAATTTATATTGCGATAGCAATATATGCTTTGGGTGGGTGGGTGGGTTCGCCACAAACAAATCGCTCGCGCTCGCGGGCGAGCGATAAGGTTAGGCGGTGAGCCGAAGCCCACCGCCTTCCACTTATTCGGAGTCTAGTGCCGTGAAGGCTACTTTGGCAAGGTCTTTGGTCATACGAACCCGTAGTTCTGCTATGTCCAAGCCCATAACGGTCTGCATCATGATTACGCGCTTGGTAGCGTCCATAATCGTAGGCATTTCAAGGTTGTTCTCCTGAGCGCATTGTTCTGCTACTGAGGCTAAGGCTATTGCTCGCTCTGTCTGTTCCCACATAGCCTGTATGTGGATAGCGGTAGCGAGCGCGTCAAGGTCAGCCTGAACGAAATTACCTGCTTCGTCAGCCTTCTTGGCATGGTGGATAATCTTATTGCAGAGGACAAAGGCAAACTTATCGTCCTGATTAGCCTTGACCATTACTGCGTCACGAACGGTAAAATTACTGAACGCGTTGGTTGGTGTATCTAGGAGTAGTCCGTCTAGTACCTCGTACTGGACAAAGCCTTCCTCATCTTGTACGGGCACTTCGCCGTTAGCGTGTTCCCATACATGGACATAATCGCGCTCTACTTCTGCGACTATGGTGTCAAATAGTTCTCGGTTGGTACTCATGTGCTTCTTTCTGTTAGTTGGTTGGTGGCTAGTCCTTATCGGCAACTAGGACTAGCCGTTGTTAGGGGGTTAGGGGTTACACGAATAGCCCTGCCGACCCCGATAACCTTATTGTTCCTCGGCTGAGAAATCCAAGGAGTCTTGGTAGTCGGACATTTCGTGTTCTACGCCTTCTACTTCATGCTCGTACTCATTACCTTGACCGTCGCGGAAGGTAAGGCTAACGTTAGCGTTGTATAGGAAGAAATCATCACGGACGGTATCGCAAGCCTCGTCCTCGTCTTGTGCCTCAATGTCTGATACTTCTGCGATAAGGCTACCGTCTAGGGTGACGGATACGGTGTATAGGTTGGTGGTAAGACTAGCGTCTGACCATAGGTGCTTAGACTTCATAGAGTCATAGATGTCCTGAGCGGTAGTCTTATCTAAGTCTCCGCTTTCGGTGTAGGTCTTTAGTGTTTCTACTAGAGACTCTGAGATGTAAGCGTTAAGGTTATCCTTAGCGCGCTGAACGCGTAGGTCTGCGTCCTCGTATGAGCGGTTGAGGGCTTCGGTAACCTTCGCTACCATTTCCTCGGCTGTGTAAAACAGCGCGTCTTGCGTGTATTCCATGTCGTGTCTTTCTCTCTCGGCTCTCCCCTAATGGAGAACCTTGTACTGCGTACTCTATCGGGCGGTTGGTGAACAATCTCTTAATGCAAGGTGAACAGTAGATGAACAGAGGGTGAATTGTTTGTTGCGGGCTTACTTGCTAAATTATTACTTTAGTAATAATTTAAAAAACTAAACAAGTTAGTTTTTTAGCAAGTAAGCCCGCCACAAACTCTTTGGGCATAAGATTAGCCCTCTGCCAACCGACAGAGGGCTAATCGTAGGGAATGACGGCTATTACGTGGCACGGTTACCCTATACGGAGAGAGATAGGCTCCCCGTAATCCTATTTAGTAAGTGAGGCCTTCAAGCGGCTAATGCGCTTGGAGAGAGCAGATACGTTAATCTTTAACGCGTCTGCTAGGTCTTCGTATGTCAAGCCTTGCTTGTAGGCTTGGTATGTGAGTGCGTCTAGTTCTAACTTCATTTCCTCTAGGAAATCAGCGGACTCGCGTACTTTAATCATAAGTTCATTTTTGCGAGACTCGCTAAGTTTAGCGCGCTTGCGGTACGTCCGCACTTTGCGAGGCGTAGTGTTAGCGTTGCGTAGACGTTCTTTTAATGCGTCCAAATCTGTGTGTGCCATGTGTCACCCCCTTCCGCATGCTTGAAGGAACTTGCTCTCATTGAAGTTCGGATTGGTGCTGCGTAGCACTATCGCAAACTGCTCAATAACCCCTTCAAGTACGCTCTCAGCCGTAATAGCCTCGGGGTACTCTTGGTCTGCTTGCTTCGCGGTTGTGAGACGGTCGTTTAGAACGTCTGCAATCACCTTGAAGTGTTGACGGGTCATAGTTGCCATTGTTGGAACTCCTATCTCTTGACCTGTGTGCTTATTAAACACCCTTTCTCTTCTCTTCCTTCCCGTTTTAGATGAACAACAGATGAACACACGGTGAATAGTTTGTGGCGGGTAGGCTTATTGGTTATTGGCTAAATTATTAACAAGTTAATAATTTAAAAAAATAGCTCACTATTTTTTTAGCCAATAACCAATAAGCCTACCCGCAACAAACAATTAGCCCCCAGCCGATTGGCTGGGGGCTATTGCTTGGGCTAAGCCTAGGCTGTTGCCATGTCGCGCACTGTTGAGAGGATGCGCGCCTTCTGTGAGTTAATGCCAGCCTCGAAACCGCTCGCTGCTGAGATTAAGCCCTCGGTCTGTCCCGCCTTGCCAGCGCGGAAATAGTCGAGGTGCTCGGTGAGCGCGTTAAGCGCTCCCCATGCTGTGCCAGTGATGCCCTGTTGTGTAGGGCTGTTGAGATAAAGCGCCTTGATAAAGTCGACTTTATCTGTGTGCTTGGTGAAAGCAGCCTTGGATGCGACATCAGGCTGTGGATAGATTGCCTCAACTAGCGCATCGAATTGCTTATTGGTGAATTCTGTCTTGAATAGGTCTTGCGCCATGGCGTCGAATTCATCCATGTGTGCGAAAGATAAGCCTAGTACGCGACGCGCCTCGGCTACGCGGTCTGCCTGCTTGGCAGTGTGGCGCACCTTGAAAGATTGCTTGGCGCCATTGAGCGCCATGTTCAAGGTGTTTTGGCATACGACGCGCACAGGGGTAACCATTGCTTGAATGGCGCTTGAGCCGTCGTGTGATGTAGTGATGAGCAGATAAGACTCGGTCTTATCCGCGATGCCGTTAGGGTCTAGTACTAACTCGCGGTCAATCTTGATTGAGCCGAAAACCTGTCGGCCTTGCTTGATTGAGCCAGCAGACTCCCAGCGTCCCCCGCCATCGAGGATGTTATCCCCGAATGAGAATAAATCCTCATTCTGGAATACTTGGTAACGGTCGCCTACTACAGCGAGCACATCATTGCCAGCGTCTGCTGGATTGGTGCGTACTACAGAATACGCGGGTGATACAACACGATAACCAGCAGGGAATGAGACAGGCTCCAAGCGCACATTCCAATTAGATAGCATTGCGCTATCTAACATTGTGCGTGTGTCCACGTGTGTATCCTCATCGAATAACACGTTAGCCAATCCATGCCAAGCAGGCTCGCCACGCAAGGCGAAAGCGGTGCTCTCGCCCCATTGCTCGAGATTGTGAGCCATGGTACCTAACCTTTCATAAATTACGCATAGCGGGCGCTACGCGATAGGGCCAGCATACTCTCGCCCAGCCTTATCGCGCTACACGATAGGACTACTCTCAGATGAACAGTAGGTGAACAATAGGTGAACAGTATCTCTCAGGAAACTCTCAGGTACCAGGTGGTGAAATGTTTGTGGCGGGCTATGTATATGTATGGCTTAATTATTAGCAAGCTAATAATTAAATAATTTAATTCATTAAATTATTAGCCATACATATACATAGCCCGCCACAAACATCTCTAAGCTTTGTGACATGCGAAAGGGCAAGGGGGGAAGCCCTTGCCCTTTGCCCGACAGCGACCAACTAAGGCGGTGTCTAATCGTAGTGGTTAGGTCACTACGAAACCTCGTTGAGGTCTAACTCCAACTGTTCCCAATACTCCTTAGGCTTTTGTGTAACCGTGGGGTGATTGGGTGTTTCTTGACGGATAATCTTACGGGTGACGGTTGTCTTGCGTGTAATGCTAATTACTGTGCTCATGAATAACGCCTTCCCAATGTGTGTCTAAGTCAATGTATGGATTGTTAGCGGCCTCGGCGCTCATGCCTAGCATGAACCCCTTGCGTAGTGCGTAGCGGTAGGTGATGAACATGGTCGCCATTACGGCGACCATGTCCACTAGAAGATTGAACCCGTTGTAAAACATTACCACAATGTGCGCACGTTAGACTCAGGCTCAGACTCAGCCTGTGCCTTGGCTAGGTCGTTGATTGTCATGCGTGGCGCGTTCATAGCGATAAAGTGAGTGACCTCGCTGGTGATGTAGTTGCTCACGAACTCAGCCCATGATGTGTCAGAGATGAACGCGGTCAGATTGAATTGCTTGGCTGGTGCTACTTGGTCACCGTCAATGTCGAGGTGGCTACGGATAGCGCGCTCCTCTATTCCGAAGTACAACTCAGCCCCACTCGCTCCCATAGATACAGCACCATTACGAGAGATAACAACACGCACATGAACCATGTCGCGGTCTGTGTCTAGGTCTGTCTCTAATACTGTTGCTGTGCTTGGTAGTGCGTCGTTAAGGCGTGGAGCGATTGACCCTGCTACTAGGTAGAGGCGGTCTGTTGTCATGATGTAGTCCTAACTACTAATCCCTAGCCCTTGTGGCTAAGTATTGCGTACGCTACACCTCAATAGTAACAATAGGCAAACACAAGGTGAACGGGAGATGAATTGTTTTGAGCCTGCTGCTCTCGGCTCAGGCTCCCCACTCAGACCCCCCCAGGGTTAAATGTCGACAAATCTACATAGGCCACCAGGGAAGCCCCATAGGTGACCTCATGATTTGAAGGCAGTAGCCTTTTTTGCTATTGTGCGGGGATGCAATGTACCGCGGTAACTGTTTCTGGTAAACCTTGTAGAATTAATGGTGAAGAGGCCCGTGGTGGGTTATGCCATTGGCACGACCCAAAGGGTGCTTATCAGGAGCAACATCCAGCGGTTGCTAAAGGAATTGCTAAAAGACAACGTGATGCTCATCTGGCTACAGCGCTTGCTCAAATTGAACGACAGTTTACAAAAATAGGCCCCCAACCTAAATCAAAGATGCAGTGTCAAGAATGCTGGGGAAGCAGAGAGGTTGAAGGTAGAGACTGCCCCTGTGTTACCTTTTCCTGTCGTTGTACCTTTTGTTGGTGGGTCAATGGCAAAGAGGCGCGTTTGAGCAGAATAAAGTCAGCGCGGTTGCAATAATTGCTACATGTCATGCGTAGATTGCGAAACCAAGGACGGCATCGTCTATTCAGGCGTAGACGCATTTGTGCTAGGTGTTATCGACCTAGTTGAAAAGATTTGCTACAACTGCGCTAATGCTAGGAAGCGCCATGAGTCGTAGCGAAACATTCATTCAAGAAGCGCTACCTGGAATGCCAGCTCGTTATGTAACATCAGGTAACGCCTATACTCCCCCAGTTAGAGCTAAGCGTCCATCACCAAAACCACCTGTTGAGCAATTAACTATGTATAAGACGCCAGCAGAAATTATGACTGATTACAACCCGTTGAAGGGTGATATGCGCAGCGGAGAAGATGCAGAGGATACTTGGAGCCGTAAAGCAAGTGAAGGCCGCAAAGGGCTCTCTGGTAACTCTAGAAACGAAGCTTTCTCTGAAAGCCACCCAGATACACTAGCAAACTCAATTAAGCGTGAGGGCGTTCAGAACCCAGTAACTTTACAAACTAAGGACCTCAGTAGCTTTGATATGCGTCCAGAGGTATTTGGAGGGCATCACAGAATAGCAACCGCGGCAAAGATTGATAAAAATATGTTAATCCCTGTTACATATGCCGACTCATTTAGCGGGGCCTCTACCAATCAGCGTAGCCAAGGGTCAGACAAAAGATTCCCAGTAGAGGCAAAGACAGCTCAATCTACTGAGAGCTCTTCATCAAAGAAGACCAGCAGCTCTATTAAATGAGATATACAACCTGGTTATGGTCTCAGGTAGAAGACCTCGGTGCAGACTCAGGCTTTGCTAAGACTTGCTGGGATGATGTCAATAATGGGTGTGCTTCAGGTAAATTTTCGGCAAAAGACTGGATGAAGCACTTTGATGAGAAGCACCCAGATAAAAGAGATATCCTTATCTCACAGTTGATTAAGTCAGTCAATGATTATCAAAAGAGTGTATTACAGTAAAAAATTCGTTGAAGCTTAGGGAGTAGAGATGGCACCACGTAAGAAAGCTGAAGCTGCACCAGGAGACTCGGCGCGACGAATGCGCCAAGCAAAGAAAACTCCCATGGAGAAGCTGGAACCACGTAAAAGAGCAGCAGCTCCAGCAGACGCTTCTATGAACGAGGATACAACTACCTCAACTCCAGGCAACCGAACTGTATGCAAAACTTGTAATGGTCACGGAGCGACCGACCTCGTCCCAATGAATGCGCGTAATACCGAAGCCCACTATAACAAGTATGGGCAATCTCTAAAGCTAGGCGTTGCGGGCGGCTCACACATGGGCGCCACATGCGTAGGCTGTAGCGGCGTAGGAATGGCTAAGTAATGATTGACCCAGCATTAGGGCGCACTCGCGCTATGCGCGCTCTAGGTGAGGCATACCCAGGGGCTAAGAAGCAAACTGTATTAAATACCCCAAGAAGCCGCGTTAATGAGTTTCGTAATACAAATGACATCCGTAATACAAATGTAGGAATGTTTGCTGGGCCACGCCCTACCTATGGTCGATACAATGTATCAGAACAAGCAGCGGACCTATTAAACCGCTCTAAGAATAAGGGGACTCGATAATGTCTGATGTTCCTGGAAGAGTAGGTCATTTTCTTAAAGAGACAGCAAAAGAAACTCTTGGCATCAATGATTTTAAAAAAGCTGGAGACGCCTATAAGCGCGCAGGAAAAGTTTCAGAGTCTATTGATTACTCTGGTGATACAGGCAGCGATATTAAAAACGTGCTTGGGGCAACGCCAGAGTATACAAAAGAGCTTGGTTTAACTGTAGGTAACGCTGCGTTAGGTGCTACAAAAGCACTTGTTAATTTAATCCCAGCAAAGAAGGCTTCAACAGTTCTTGAAAAGTTTTTGCCTAAGTTTACGCCTAAACCAAAACCACCTCAGTTTTCTACACCTAAAATAGACCCTGAAACACCTAAAATTAAATTTGGCAAACCTGATGAGGGTGGCGGGTACTTTGCGCCAAGAGGCGGTAAAAAACCAACTCCTCCAGGAAAACCTATTCAAGAGGGCGGCAGCTCAACTTCACGTGGTGGAACAACAATAACAGAAGCGCCTTCTTCAACTCGACCTGATTTTAATAAACCATTTGACCCATTTGATAATCCAAAATCAAACCCATGGCCTAATATGCCAAAAGTTAAACCAACACCAGCGCCAGCGCCAGGTACTACTCCAAAAGTAGAACCCGCACCAAAAACAAAAAAAACAAAAGCAACTACCCCATGGAACCCTAAAAGTACTGCTAAGCCTGATGCTGCAAAACCAAATTTAAAAACTTCACCAAGTACTGAGTCGTCTGCGCAAACTCAAAAAACTCCTTCAACAAGTACAGGCAGAGCGGTTGCTTTTGGTACAGGCGCTGCTGCTGCAGTTGGCTTAGCTGCTTTACTTCCTAAGCCTAAAACAGAAGAAGATAAAAAGTGGAATCCGAGCGCAATCGTATGAGTAAAGTTATTAAAGCTGCTGGTGAAAAGCACACAGTTAAGAAGAACAAAAAAGGTGATGTAGTAGTTGACCACGCTGGAAACAAAGGCAAGTACGATAAAATTAACTTGACTAAGAAAGCTGGCGCTAAGACTATTAAGCAAGGCGTTAAAGCTACTAAAGATTGGCATAAGAAGAATGGCTAAATCAGAAGCATGGCAGAAAAAAGAAGGTAAGAATCCTAAGGGCGGTCTTAACGAAAAAGGACGCAAGTCTTACGAGAAAGCTAACCCAGGTTCTAACCTGAAGCCTCCTGTATCTAAGGAGAAGGCAAAGAAGTCTCCTGCGTCTGCTGCACGTCGCAAATCATTTTGCGCACGTATGGAAGGCATGAAGAAGCAGAACACCTCTTCAAAGACCGCCAAGGACCCTAACTCACGTATTAACAAATCTTTAAGAAAGTGGGATTGCTAATGGCAGAGAAAAAGAAGCCTGTTTGGGAAACAAAAGACCCTTCAGGTAAAGATAAGAAGCTATCTTCAAAAAAGAAAGCTTCAGCTAAGGCTAGTGCTAAAGCTGCTGGGCGCCCATACCCTAATCTTGTTGATAACATGAACGCCGCTAAAAAGAAAAAAGGCAAGTAATGGCTGAGACAAAGAAGTTTGGACCCTATAAGGGTTCTAAGGAAAACGGTGGACGTCCCATCTATGTCTATAAGACTAAAGGCGCGGACGGTAAGTGGCATACAACTTCCAAAAACAAGGCTCGTGCCGATTATGAGTCAAAAAATGGCAAGTTAAGCAAGGACACACACGTCGACCACAAGGATAATAATAAGAACAATGATTCTAAGGGAAACCTTAGAGCCCTTAAAGGCAGCAAGAACGTTGCTAAAGAGAACAAGCGCCGCGCAGGCAAAAAGGAGAACGAATAATGTATTCACAAGTAGCTCAGTTTGACGGAGAAGGCCCAGGCCTTCGACCATCTGCAGCAGTAGAAAGCAATGCGGCCGCATCTCCAGTAACAGCTGCTAATAACTCAGAGTACCGCGGTAACGCTGGTGGTGCAGCTGCTCCTAAAGCTGTTGATAAGAGCAATTACAATCGTAATATTAAAGTTTCGCAGTCTACTGTTGACGCCACTAAAGACTTAGGTCGTGGAAACATGGGAGTCAAAGCTGCTCAAGATGCAATGGCAGTTAAGCCACGCGTTGTAGGCGGGGTCCTTTCTTCAGGACCTGTTCCAGCATCAGCTGAGCAAAAAGAAGCTGTAACTCGTGTTTATCCTAATGCTTATGCAAAAGCAGGGGCTATTGCAAACCGTGCAAGTAACAGTGCTGCCTCTGGTCGTTCAAACTCACCATACGGATTTGGCGGATACAGCCCAAAGCCTAACGTAGTTGGCGGTAGCAGCGGTTCAGGCGTAAAGTAATTATGAATCCAATTGACCGTGCAGGAAATGCAGCTCGTAGCGTAGGCGGTTACATTAGTAACGTCGCACGTTCAGTTCGTGACGTGCCAACAGCTCTTGGAACCGCTTTGGATTCAAAGGGCGCTATGGGTGCTGGAACTAATGGTATGCCTAGTCCTACTGCTCCTATTAAGAATCTTGCAACACAGGTTGGGCAAGTTGCTGGTGCTGTTGTTGGTAAGCAAGATAATAGTCGTTCAAGTCAATATTACGGACCAAATAAGATGTATATTGATTCAAAGACCGACCGCGGTTTTTATCTTAATAATCCATCAAAACTAGGTAAGTAATTATAAACACCCGCCGATGAAAACTCCTAAAGATAGAGCGCGTAATTCAAAGCGTAGTCCTAGTAATGAGATTGAGCGCCGCCGCGCACATTTAAACTCGGGCGGTACTATTGGTAATTATGACCGCTCTCATTATGCTGAACACGCACCTGAAGGCTGGTTTAACCATACACCAGAGTCATTAGACGAGATGGATAAGCAGGCCGAATCTGCTCATGAAAAGATGTCGGGAATGTCTGACACAGTAAACTTGTTAGATAAAAGCACATACGGTAAACCACCCTTCTAAGGAGAGCACATGCAAATCACAGCCCAAGGCCGCGAGTTAACTCTTAACGACCGCTGTGATATGTGCAGTGCAGCAGCAATGGTTGTAGCTACATTTTTAAATGGTGAGCTTATGTTTTGCGGACATCATGGTAAAGAAAAGAAAACTAATCTATTTGAAAAAGCATTATCAGTGTTTGACCCACAAGGGGTTTTAAATCCGATAGACTAGTAATACCTAGTCACGGGAGACTGATTGAAAGCACTGCGTTTAATCGCAGCATTATCTGTAACACTATCTGCTTCTTTCTTTCCATTATTATTCGCAACATCAGCACAGGCAACTTGTGTAACAACCGCGCAATCTATAGCTGCAGCGGCTACTGCCCCTACCGTTTTAAATACAGCGGTCTCACAGCCTGGGGATACAGCCACAGCTACACCAGTATTAGTTCAAAATACTTGCGGAGGAGATGACGTCTCTTACCAAGTAGCACTACCAACAGCTGTTAACTTTCAAGGCACTGAGTATACGGCTGTCTATGCCACAACAAACTCTACAATTACTTTTGGGCGTCAAGATAACGCTTTTGCTAACTTTCCAACAGCCCCTTCAATTTCAGTTAATGCCTATGACTGGGTAGTTCTTGACCCTAATAACCCAAATCCATCTAATGGATACCCTGCTGGGTGGAGAGCGGCTGACGAGCATTTGATTATTACATCAAGTCAGGCTGGGTTTCAGGTTGATTTAGCTGTTCGACCTTATGGTCAAAACGCCAGTCAAAATCCTCTTTCAACAATTGTTGTTACGGCCGCAATTAACGCCGACAATACTTTAACTATTACTTATCTTTCAAATGTTCAACAGGGTTTAAATACTCGAACAGGTGTTCGTTTACCTGATGGACGAGTTGTTACTCTTGAAGAGGCTGGTTTGACTCGCGTTTATATTGCTCCTGTTGTAACCGCCGAAGAGATTGCTCCTGCGCCAACCGCGAGTCCTTCCGCAAGTCCAAGTAATGAGCCCTCTCCTGCGCCGTCTCCTTCACCTTCTCAAACCACACAACCAGAACCAAGCCCAAGCCCAACGCCAAGCCCATCAGAATCTGCGCAACCATCACCTAGTCCTTCCCCATCGCCTTCGCCCTCTGGTAGTCCAGAGCCATCTCCAAGTCCGACTCCCTCACCTGAGCCTTCGAGAGAGCCTTCTCCATCACCTTCACCCTCGGTAGAGCCGAGCAGTAACCCAACACCAAACCCAACCCCAACGCCAGAACCGACACCGCAGCCAACTCCATCTCCTACTCCTTCTCCCGAGCCTTCTGTAACGCCTTCGCCAGAGCCTTCTGTGCCGCCTGCTCCAACGCCTGAGCCGTCTCCACAGCCATCTCCTGACCCTGTTGTTCCATTGCCTACCCCTGTAGTCCCAAGTCCAACTCCAGTTGAACCCACCCCTGCTCCTGTTGAGCCAACGCCTGTACCTGTGCCGCAGCCAGACCCAACACCCGAGATTGCTCCTGAGCCAGCTCCAGAACCCGTTCCTGGGCCTGTAGAAGAGCCTGCACCGCCTGTTGCAATTCCTGACCCTGCACCTAGTGACGCCAACCCATCCCCTGAGGATGCTCCTTCGGAGGATGCTCCTTCAGAGGAAACTGCTCCGCCTTTGGACGAGCCTTTGCCTCCAATAAACGAGACAGAGCCTTCGCCTGAACCAACATCCCCTGAAGACGAACAACCTCTTCCTGAGAATCCTGAAGAGCCCGCTCCAGGTCCTTCACCAGAACCCGAGCCAGAGCCTGGTCCGTCGACTGAGGAACCTTCGGTTCCTGTGGATAATGAGCCATCTGAGCCTCCTGTAGTAGAAAACACAGATACTACCACTCAAGAGGAAATTACCGCAATAGTAAACGACGTGTTGTCAGATGGAAAACTATCTGCAGCAGATGCCGAAGCAGTCCTTGACTCCCTTAATGCAGACGGTGAAATTACTAAAGATGAGGTTAATAACCTTTCAGAGACTCTTGCAGCAGACGGAAAACTAACTACTGCAGAGAAAGAGCTTGTAGCAAAGGCTTTAATTGAATCCGTAGCCCCAGGCGAGACTCTCACAAAGGAACAGATTCAAGACGCTGGTATTGCTTATCAAGACCTTCCACCTGAGACCCCAGTCGAGGTTAGACAGGATGAGAACGGTAATGAAGTTATAATTACAGCAGACGTAGCTGCGGCTCTAGTTTTACTAGAGAACCCATCCGAATTAGTTGGCGCAATATTTAGCGACCCTGGGAAAGCACTACAAGCACTAGGAAGTATTGGTGCTGATATGTCCCCAGAAGAGCGTAAAGAGGCAACCGACATGGTTGTTGCAACTGTTGTTGCTGCAGGTGCTGCTATGAATGCAGTTGGTGCTGCTGCTGGTTCAACTGGCGGCTCTACTGGCGGTAGCTCTAGTGGAGGAGGAAGTTCTGGGGGCGGAGGCGCTTCTGGAGATAGCAAAGGCGTAAGGAGACGCAGACCATGAGAATCATCAAAGATATGATTGACCAACTGTGGACATTACTAGGCATGTTTATTGCTTGGGTAGTCCTTGACGGTTCCGCAAAAACAATTGTGGGTTACGCAATTGTTGGAACTCTATTTGCATGGGCGGTTACTTACCCATTACGTAACTCAAAGGATGAAGATTAATGTTAAGAAAGATTATGCTAGCCTTGGCTCTAGCACTTACGCTTTCAAGTTGCGGATACAGCGGCGGGTTTAGATATCCGTGCCAAGACCCCGCAAATTGGGAAACCGCAGAGTGCAAACCGCCTATTTGCACAGCATCACAGATTTGCCCAGCAGATTTAGTAAAGTTACCTAAACAAGAAGGAACACCATGAGCAGAGAAAAACTAACACCACAAGATTTAGATGCTAGATTAAAGTTTATTCTAGGTATAACACTTGGAACAATTTTATTAGCTACATCCCTAGGAATTCTTTACGGTCTTCTATTTGTAACGCAGCCTATTGGAGCTCAGTCAGAGAATGACAAGATGTTCTTTAACGTTTTGGGAAGCATTGCTACTTTTATTACAGGAACCCTTGCTGGTATCTTGATTGGCCAGTCTGGTGCTAAAGACATTATGGCAGCACAGTTATCTAACAAAGAGATGGATGCAAAGAACACACAGGCTGATAAGAAGCTTGAGGCAGAGATTGACGCTACCGCTGCTCGTTTAGCAGCTAAGCCAGCTGGTGCAATGCCAGAAGAGCAGCCTGTTGATACAGATTGGGATAAAGACTAATGGCAGACCAAGGCACAGCAGCACGGTTTATCGAAGTTGCTAAAGCAGAGCTAGGTACTATTGAAGGCCCTAAAGATAACGAAACCAAGTACGGCGCTTTTATGAAAGCCAACTTCCAACCATGGTGTGGAAGTTTTGTTAACTGGTGTGCAAACGAGGCTGGGGTAAAGATTCCTAATACTGTTTATACTCCAGGTGGCGCACAGGCTTTCAAAAAGGCTGGTGCATGGATTGATGGAGACCTTGCAGACCCAGAACCAGGGGATGTCGTTTATTTTGATTTTCCCTCAGACGGTGTAGATAGAATTTCTCACGTAGGCATTGTTGTACAAGACAATGAAGACGGCACTGTTTGGTGCATTGAAGGCAATACATCCTCAAAGAAGTCTGGAAGCCAAAGAAATGGCGGAGAAGTATGCAAGCAACTTCGCGCTTTTAAGAAGAACAAGGCTGGAGTAATGATTTCAATTGTTGGCTTTGGTCGCCCTAAGTTTGGTGGCGCATCTGCTGCTAAGCCTGCTGCTGCGAAGCCTGCAGCCGCAAAAACAGCAAAGTGCCCAACCTGCGGCAAGTAAATGGATGATGCTGAACGCATAAAGCGCTGGACTTGTGCTTTATGCGATAAGCGCTATGTAGTCCCCGATTTAGCCAGAATGTGTGAAGAAAAGCACTTAGACTTAGAAGCATGAGCGAAGAAGTCAAGAACGCGGCAAACATAGGTAAGAGGATTCCTTCAAAGAACCCAATACCTATGAAGAGACCTTCTATGAAAAAAAGCTCTTCTAAAGTTCGCGGTAAAGATAAGAAAACTAGTGACGGAACTTATAGCGGTAAAGGCGTTGGCAGTAAAGAGTACGTTGGAAAAACTGGACCTTACGAAGGTGAAGTAATTGAACCTTCAGTGTTGCCGTCTCATAAGCCTGAACCTGAGATTTATGATGCAGAGATTGTTGAAACTCCAAAAGCTATTGCTGGTCGTCGTGCTCTTTCTTATTCCCCAATTACCCCGCAGCCCTCTTCAAAGAAAAAGAAACCTGGATACACTCAACCAACGCTCCCTGGTATGAGAAACACACGCCAGTTTAAGGGTATCAATGGCCCGTCGTCGTAAAGCTGACCCTATGCGTAGTCAGTTAACTGATACAACAGCTAAAGCTCAACTTATATCTTCATCAGTAACATCATCTGTAAAAGGTAGAGATAGGCTAATGCGGGTTACATCTCCTATTAAAGGGGCCGATACCCATGGACGCCAATGGATGCGGTACTCACCATGAAAAGAAAAACAGCATTTAAAGAGACACTTGCAAAGCCATTAACTGTTAATGACTCTAGATTTGGCATTCGCCGTATGTTTTTAAATACCCAAGAGCGCCCAAGAATTAAAGGGTATACCTCAGCAGGCCGTGGACCAAACGGAGAATCACAAAATTAAGTTTAGGCTGTAAACACACAGCCAAAGTCTTACCCTTGTAACTTACATATTGAGAGGTCTATAAAATGGCAACGTATCCTTCAGGATTAGTTAATTTTACAGCTAAAGCCAATACAGTTGATACTATTGACGCATCTCACCCAAACCTTATTCAAGAAGAAGTTTATGCAATTGAAGCTGCCGTAGGCACCAACCCAGCAACCTCTACTACTGGTGGAACATACTCATCAGCCGCTACTACATACGCCAACGTATCAGCGCGTATTGCTAACGTTGAAGCAGGAATTACTACAGATGTTCACACTCAATATCTAAGAAAAGCTGGAGACAGCGATAACGTTATTACTGCCCCATCGGCAGGTACAACTAAAGGTTTAATTGTAAAAGGCGGCTCTAGCCAGTCTGTATCACTACAGGAGTGGCAGAACTCAGGAGGAACTGCTTTAGCTAAGGTTGACCAGCTTGGCAACGCTACTGCGGCTTCATTTGTCAGAACTGGCGGAACTTCTAGTCAATTTTTAAAAGCAGATGGCTCAGTAGATACAAATACTTACTTAACTACGGGTGGTGCTGGTACAGGATATCAAGCTAAATTTACTGTTAATACAACAGCTAAAACCACAGCTTATACACTAGCTGTTGGTGACTATGAATCTATGATTCAAATGAATGGCGGATTTGCTTTTAACCTTACAACCGCACTAAGTGCAGCACCAGCTGGCACACAGATTCATCTTCTTGCTTTAACTGCTGGAGTAAGTGTAACTCAAACAGGAGTTACTCTAAATGGAACACCTGGTCTTAAATTACGCACTGCTTATTCATCAGCAACTTTAATCTGCTTAGGTACGAATAACTGGGTACTTGTTGGCGATTTGAGCGCGTAATATGCCTATAGTCGGAGTAACGCATTCGTCTAGGCGAACTGTTCCAGATGCCCCAACAATAGGCACAGCTACAGACTCTGGAGCAGCTGGCGCAAATGGAAGAGCTTTTAATAATGGAGCTGTATCCGTAACCTTTACTGCCCCTTCTTACGACGGCGGCTTACCTATAACTAGCTATAGAGTTACCGCAAGCACTGGTCAGTTTCAAGATGGTGCGTCTTCTCCTATCACAGTAACTGGATTAGGCTCTTCTACAGCGCCAACATATACAGTAACCGCAACAAACGCTGTAGGCACAGGGGCTTCTTCAGCCCCTTCCAATGCGCCAACAGTAACTACTGTCCCTCAAGCCCCTACTATTGGCTCAGTTAGCCCTGGTATTCAATCTGCATCAGTACCTTTTACTGCAAACGGTACTGGGGGAAAAGCTATTACTTTATTTACTGCAACAGGCTCTCCAGGAGGTTCTGGAACCAACACTGTCAGCCCTATTTCTGTAACAGGCCTTACAGCTGGTCAACCGTACACATTTACAGTTACAGCAACTAACGGTAATGGAACATCTTTGGCAAGCAGCGTAGGAGGACCAGTTACTCCATCAGCCCCTGGTCCTAGCTTTGTTGCCCCTAGCTTCCCATCATTTGTTGTTCCTAGCTTCCCGTCGTTCGTTGCTCCTAGCTTTGTTGTTCCGAACTTCCCATCATTCGTTGCTCCAAGCTTCCCATCATTCGTTGCTCCAAGCTTCCCATCATTCGTTGCTCCAAGCTTCCCTAGCTTCCCATCATTCGTTGCACCTAACTTCCCATCATTCGTTGCACCTAACTTCCCATCATTCGTTGCACCTAACTTCCCATCATTCGTTGCACCTAACTTCCCATCATTCGTTGCACCTAACTTCCCTAGCTTTACTGGCGGTTGTTTATGTCTTGGAAGCTGTTTTGACCCTAAGTCAAACCCTTGCAACGCCTTCTGCGGTTGCGTGTTCTCAGGCACCACCTGTATTCTCTGCTAGTATATAAAACATAAAACAAAGGAACTTAAAATGAAAAGATGGATTTTTGTAGTAGACGGTGAAGTAGGCCCAGACCTTACCTTTGAAGAAGCGTCTTCTGAGCGCCATACCGCACTAGCCGCTGTCCTTTCTTCAGACCCTACAGTTTTAGAAGTAGAAGTAGAGTCAGAGGTTCAGATGGGATGGACTTGGGATGGGACAACGTTTTCTCCACCTGCAGAGTAAATGGAAAAGAAAACAAACGCTTGGCAAGAGTGGAAAAAAAACCTAGGCACAACAAGGCCTTGGGACCTAGTTGACCCTAGAATTCCACTTGCAAACAAGCAAGTTGCTGAGGATAGGTATAACGTCTGCTTGGAATGCCCAGAGTTAATCCAGTTAACTAAGCAGTGCAAGAAGTGCGGATGTTTTATGTCTGGTAAAACAAAGTTAGCTGAGGCTAAGTGCCCCATAGGAAAATGGTAATACTAAAATGTTAAAAGAACCAAAGTTTATCAAAGCCGCCTCTAGTACGGATTTTGACTGGTCTAACTTTATAAATCATATAAACATTGGAATAACTGCGAAAAGTAACCAGCCAGCTTCAGACATGCGAGTTGGTAACCTTCGTTTTTGGGATAGGCTAACTATAACTACTGATTACGCTACTGAAGACGTATTTCCAGGTATTGAGGCCCTGTCTAGGTTATTAAACCCTTCTGGTTTTGCTTTTAAAACTGTAATGTCTGTGATGAGCCTAACTACTTCGGAAAAAACAACGGGAAAGCATTTTGACGGGGATGATGTAGTATACTTTCAATGCATTGGGTCAGTGCTCTGGACAGTTTGGTATAACGATACGTCAACGGATTTTATTTTAAATCCTGGAGACGCTATATATGTACCAGCTTTTTTAGAGCACCACGTCCAATCACTAAGCCCACGGGCTGCTTTAAGTTTTATATATGCACCAGGAAAGGGTGAATAAAATGATAGCTACAACAGTTTGGGATAATAAAGAATGGTCTGTTGATTTTGACGAAATTGGAACAGGCATTTACGTCTACCATAATGCTTTTACTCCTGAAATGGATATTGTAAATCGAGTTGAGGCTAGCTTAGCCATCCCTGGAACACGATTTGCTTGGCAGACTGCTGGCCTTAATTTTGGCCACACTGACGAAGCGCATAGAAAGTGTAAAGACTTTAAGGTTCGAGAAGACACTCTGGGTCAGCGTGATGAGTACTCAGAAGACCTATTTAAACTGCACAAAGAGATTATGGACTCAGTAAAGACATGTATTTCTCATTACTGCCCTAACAACTTCTTATCTGGAATTAATTATTATGAGTGCATTAATATTGTTCGGTACGGCTCAGGTGAGTACTTTAAAGTTCATACAGATGATGGTGAACCTTACCGCTGCACTACCTCACTAGTCGGGTACCCAAATGACAATTATACTGGTGGAGAGTTAACCTTCCCTAAATTTAATTTAAGTTATAAGCCTAAGGCTGGAGACTTAGTCATCTTCCCATCGTCTTATGTATATGCTCATGCTTCAGAGCCAGTGACTGATGACGGCATTAAGTACTCACTAGTTATTATGAGTGACCGTAATGAGTTTGCTCACCGTAACGACTCTCCAACGTTTTATCCAAAAGAGTACAGAGAGCAGTTTGGGGTTCCGAAGGTATGAGTGAGAGCCCATATATAAAAATATGGGCGCTTGACTCTTCCTGTGACTATCCTGTTGTAGAACAGGCTAAAGTTAAAAGAGAGTACTTAGACAGTACTCTTAACTCGCACGGGTACCACTGTCAGCCCATGACTACGGCCAACCTTCATGGTTGGGATTTTATTCTTCCACAAGACGTAGAAGTCATTTGGGATGGTATTAGCGATACTGAGTCTAGCCATGTCACCATACTTGATGGCCGATTGCTGCCTAGCGGCTCAGCCCTTGTCGACACTGGTACAGCTAACGCCACTTTAAGCTTTAACTTAAACGCTTTTGTGGAAACAGATAAGGACCATTACATATTATTAGACGGACCATCAAACTATTTTGTTGATGGAGCTAAGCCTATGTCAGCGTTAATTAGGTCAGACTGGTACAACTTTAACTCTTTACAGTTTTGCTGGAAACTTACCACCCCTAACAAGGTAGTTACCTTTAAAAAAGGAACCCCTTTTATGCGGTTAGTGAACTATCCAATAGGGTTACTAGAGTCAACTATTATTTCTGTAACCTCAGCAACTGAAGAGCAGTTAGAAAAAACCAGTTTATACAACAGTGACCGACAGGAGTTTTACGCTAAGTACCCAGGTAAATGGCCCCACTTGTATAAAAAAGGATTTGAGAGCCTAGAGGACTCGTCCTCTAAGCATCTTGATTCAGCCTATAGGCCTGTTCCTACAAAGCCTATACTTGAGTAATGTATAAGTCTAGGTCATTTAATAAAGTAGTTTCTGATGGCGTATACGTAGTTAAGTCTTCTTATGACGTCCACAAGCTAACTTCAGAGTATGAGTTCTACGGCTTACTGCCTGAAGGCATCAAGCATTTTTTTGTAGAGCCTTTAGATTTAAAAATGGGGTTTAATCAAGCATCCTACAAAACTAAAATGGTACCTAATAAAGATTTAGGGTTTTTGCTTGCCCACAACAAACTTTCTAATGAAGAGCTAGATTTAATATTTCTTGATTTATTTAGCCTTTTGACCTCCTCACCACTAATAGATATGCAAGAGTCTGAGGGTTTCTATTTAATCTTGAATAAGCTAAATATTCGGGTCTCTGATTTTTACACTTACTTTAGGCACAGTTACTCCATACCCGCAGAGTTGGAGCCTTCTTTGCTTTTAAGCAGATTTACGGCTTTATGGAACTCGGTGTACCCATTAAAACCTAGTTTTTATAAACGCCTTTCGCATGGTGACCTTTGCTTCTCTAACATGTTTTATACAGAGTCTGGTTTAAAGCTGATTGACCCTAAAGGCGCTTTAACAGTTGAGGAGCTATATATTGATGAGTATTACGACTTAGCCAAGCTTAGTCACTCTATAGTAGGCTGCTACGACCATGTAATCCACGGTACTGAGAAGAAGGTTAACAGCTACGCTTACAACAAGCTTTTAAAGTTATTTACAACTTTAGGGGCTGATATGAGATTAGTTAGGTTATATGAAGCTTCCCTATTTCTATCTATGATACCCCTACATGCGGACAATAAGCAGCACGTTATAGAGTTTTTAAAAGAGTGTGAGCTAATACTTCAGGAGGTGGAGGGGTGAGGGTAGTTGTGCCTATGGCTGGTAAAGGTACAAGAACAAAAACGTTTTCAAACTCGCCAAAACCTCTAATACCTATTGGCAACCACTTTATGTTTGAGGTAGCTATACAGTCTTTAAAGGTCCCAATCACAGAATTTATATTTGTAGTATCCCAAGAACATGTGGACGTTTACAAGATAGATGACGCTATACAGAGCAGGTTTCCAGATAGTAAAGTAATAGTTCAAACGTCTCCTTTAACGGGCCCAATGACCTCTATACTAGAGGCTTCTAGTTTTATAGACAATAGCCCTTTACTTATACTTGATTGCGATATGTTTAATGAGGTAGACCTAAGTACGCTATTTCAATACGATATAGGTTTGTGCGTTCAGATAAGTAACAATCCAAGCTACTCTTATGTGGACATGGATAAGCGGTTAATCAAGGAAAAGATAACAATAAGTGACAAAGCCTTATCTGGTATCGTATTTTGGAAACGCGGTACGGACTTTGTTAAGTATGCAAACGCGTCTTTAAACTCGTCGGGGGGTGAGTTCTTTCAGTCCTCAGCCCTTCAATTAGCTTTAGATGATGGCCTATCTATTTCATTAACTATATCTAGTATTGCATATGACTTAAGCACTCAAGAAGGTATTTTTGAGTACTATAGGGACCATTTTGGGGAAAAAAAAGTATTCTAGTACCGTGATATACGCAAAAGAGACGCCATTAGACAAGCACATAGAAAGCGTACTTGAGTTCCCCCCATCTCAATTAGTTTTAAAAGTTAAGTCCCCTATTCTTTCAACCCACACGTCATACGGATTACCTATACAAATACAGCTTGATGGGCACTTTGATGAGGCACCTTTATTAGATACTCCAGTTTTTATCATACCTTTAATACCCCAATACTTTCATAACTTCTTTGAAACGTTTTCTAACATACTTGCTCTTATTGATTTAAAAGAGTCTTTTAAGGTTTTAATAGTTTACTATGAGCATGATTTAAACAATGGCATTTTTAAGTCATTAACTGAAGACCCGCTAAGGCACATAAACGCCAAGCATGTACTTGATTTTTTAACTTTTTTAAATATACCGTTTGAGTGCATTTTAGACACCGAGGTTTCAACGCTAAGGGTAAGTCATTGTTATTTGTTTTTTTCTGAGTTTCATATCCAGGGTCTAGATGACCCAATCATTAAACATAATAACAAAGACTATTACTTGTATCATTTCTTAAAAGTCCCAGATAACTCAATTAGTATTAAAACAATATCTAAGCTAAGAGAGTTAATTCCGCATGAGGGGGCCTCTCCAAATAAGAAGATTTATCTATCTAGAAAAAAAACTATAGACAGGCCTTTTCCTTTTGAAGACGCGCTTGAAGCTCGCCTAATTGAACTTGGCTTTACTTCTATATTTTTTGAAGATATGAGCTTTTCTGAACAAGTTAGGGCTGTAAGGTCAGCGGATTATATAGTTGCTTTATACGGCTCAGCGTTAGTTAACTGCGGGTTTGCCAAACCAAGCGCAAAAGTGTTTTCTATAAACTATACTGATAAGTATAGGGTTGACCTTTACGAAGTTATTTTTTCTAACTTTGATATTGACTTTACTATTTTTGGCGCCTACGCTAAAACTTTAGATTTAGATGAGTTATGCTTTATTATTGAGCGATGGTCGCTAGGCTCAAATGAGTCATCAACAGGTCTGGTTTACTAATGGCTAGCAACCCTAATTACTCGGGAAACTTTATACAACCTTTTAATAGGCTGGATGACGCCATACTAAATGGGCCAAATGAAAGTTTTGAGTTTAACGAGGTTGAAAAAGAGCTGTTATTTTTTAATCTTTTAGTTTCACCTTTAGACAACGGAGCCCCATTCGATACAAATTACTGGACAGGCTCCAGTGAACCTTATATAGAGAGCACACATTACAGAAAGAACTCTAGAGGTTTTAGGTGTGATGAGCTTTTTAAAACACCACCTTTAGTTATAACTGGGTGCTCTCACACGTATGGCGTTGGTATGCACGAAGAGCTTACTTGGGGGAGCAAATTAGCGTCATCTTTAGAGTACCCCTATATAAATTTAGGCATACCTGGAGGCTCCGTATCACAGATAGTCAATCAGTTGTTGGCTTTTTTTAAAGAGTTTGGGCACCCTAAGATAGTTGTGTGCGCGTTTCCTAATTTAGAGCGCTTGCACATGCCTCAAAACAAAAACACTTTAATATCTAAAACTTTTAAAAAAACTATTGAAGATGACCCAAAGGTTTTTAACAACCATTTAGATTACAAATTTTTAGAAAAAAGTTATTTTACGTCTGTTACTCCCCCTACGTACTCTAAAAAACCACATTTAATAGATGAAGTTATTCCTCTGGAGCTCCCGTATTGGCTTGCAATGCAGTCAATAAATATGCTTGAGCAGTATTGTGAAGCTGCAAACATACGTTTGATTTGGGGAATGTGGGATTTTATGAACTATGATTCTATAGAGATGATGTCTAAAAAAGACCCATCCCATTTTAAATACAAAATTGATTTAGAAATGGGAAAGTGGTGGAACGGAGGCCAACGACCAGACAACTATCACAGAGCTAGAATTCTTAAAAATGATGGGTGCGTTCAAGGCACTAGCTGTAATGAGGTTGTTAAGTGCCATTTAGACTTAAAAGAAAAAAATAGTAATATATTTGACATTGGCACAGATTTTAATCACTGGGGTACGCACAGACATCAGCATGTGTTTGAGCTATTTAAACAAGCTATAGAGGGGTAAGATGTTAATACTGGGTATAAATGAGGCTTCTCATGACGCGTCCGTATCTTTAATTGATGACGGTCAAATAGTATTTGCAGCCCATTCCGAACGGTATTCAAAAACTAAAAATGATTGGTATGTTAATCAAGAGCTTATAGATGATGCTCTTAAGTACGGTAAGCCTGATGCAGTAGCTTATTATGAGAAGCCCTTATTAAAGGCTTCTAGATTAAAATTAAAAGGTGGGTTGGGGGAGTGGCGGCCAAAGTATAAATTAGAAGGGGTTAAGACTTACACCTTCAAGCATCACTATTCTCATGCTTGTGCTGGGTACTTTACCAGCCATTTTACAAACGCTGTTATTGTTGTTTTAGATTCAATTGGGGAATGGAACACGTCAACTATATGGAGTGCTTCTGGAACATCCATATCATTAGTTAAATCGCAGAATTATCCGTTCAGCTTTGGGCTTTTTTACTCAGCCTTCACTCAGTTGCTTGGTTTAAAGCCAAATGAAGAAGAGTACATAATGATGGGTATGGCTGGATATGGAAATCCAACTAGGTACTTAGACAAGGTCTCTAAGTATTTTCCGTCCATAACTTCACAAAAATATAACTTTCATAGAGGCATTGTTGATTGGGGTGAAAAAATAAACCCAAATTATGTATTTGATATAGCTGCCTCTGTACAACAGGTGTATGAAACTAGGCTTACTGAGTTTATGGAATACGCTAAAAAACTTACTGGCCAACGCAATCTTGTATTTATGGGCGGTTGCGCTTTGAACTGCTCAGCTAACACAGCCCTATACTCTATATTTGATGACGTTTGGATTATGCCAAACCCTGGTGACTCAGGCAGTAGCTTGGGCGCAGCGGCGGCATTGTATGGAAAGCATATAGATTGGAAAGGCCCTTACCTAGGTGCAGATATACCTGGGGAGTACCCAGTATCCGCTCTTCTAGAAGAGTTAAAGGTAAATCAAATAGTAGCTGTAGCTAGCGGTAGAGCTGAGTATGGCCCCCGCGCTTTAGGTAACAGAAGCATCTTAGCTGACCCAAGAGCGGCTGATATCAAGGACAAGGTTAACCTAATAAAAAAGAGAGAGCTCTTTAGACCTTTTGCGCCAGTAGTGTTAGAAGAGCTTGCTCATGAGTGGTTTGATTTAGCCAGGCCCTCGCCATATATGCAATTTGCTGTTACTTGTAAGCGGCCCTCTGAGATACCTTCGGTTGTACATGTAGATGGGACTTCTAGGGTTCAAACTGTAAACGGCACTCAACACCCTGGTCTTTATAGTCTTCTAAAACAGTGGCACGAGTACTCAGGAATCCCTGTGCTTTTAAATACTAGTTTAAATATAAAAGGGCAACCATTACTGAACGACATGAAAGATGTTGAAGAGTGGCAGTCTCTCTACCCATCAACAAAGATTGTGTACTGACACTCGTTAAACCCTTTAGAGACTGACAAAGCTTAATATCTCTTAGACAATTGTACTGCGCCCCCGATATCAGGCGTTTACCACCTCTAGAGAAAATAGGTAGATAATGGCAACAAATAACAACGAGCACGAGCTTGATTCGTCAGGCAACGTAGCGGTAGATTTTGTATGGGGTAACTTCCCTTTACAGCCTAACGACGTCCGCACAGAAACAGCGGCTGTCAATATTGGCGGAACCACAGGTTCAAGCACAACTTCTTTTAAGACTGCTGTAGTCACAGCAGCATCAGGTAACGGTACAACTATTACCTATACCTCAGCTAACTCATTTGCAGCTGGTCAGCTTGTAACAATTACAGGGCTTTCAACCTCAGGTGCAAATTTAACAAATGCAGTAATCGCTACAGTCTCACCTACACAGTTCACAGTAACAAATGCAACCTCTGTTTCAGACACAGGTCAGACAGCTGTTGCTAAGGTAGTTGAGCACGTTCTTCCAGGAGTTGGCGCAGACAGCTACTGGGCGGCTACAACAGCTGTTACAGGTTCTCGCCTTGACTTTGCTGGAACTTCAGCTTACTCAGGCTCAGGAGCTATTGCTAACATCAGTGTTAAGAGCGCTAACCACGAACTTGATGCAACAGGGTACTCAGGTTACCCATCATATACACCAGGAACTGGTAAGTACCAGATTACTCAGGCAGTTGGCGATGGAACAACTATCCGTTACGAGTCATTCAACTTCTTGAAGGCAGGAGACGTTGTCAACATTACAGGCGTTAACGGTCTTAACCTTACAAACGCAACAGTAGCTGCAGCTACTCGTGAATACTTCACAGTAACTAACGCTACAGTCGCTTCAGTAATCAACATCAATAACGGTATTGTAGCTCTAGCTAACGAGCTTACAGCCGCTGATGGCGCTTATGTAGCTGGGGTTGCTTACCTTGACGTACCTTCAGTATTGGGTCAGACAACAGTATCAGCTCTTGATGAGCTTAAGGATGCTGGTTACGCAACAGCTAACATCACAACAGCTGCTGGAGCAACCAACACTGCTACACAGATAACACAAGTTAACGTTACAACCACAACCTCAGCAACTCTTACTATTGCTGGTGGAACAGCTTCATGGCCAGTAGGCACAAAGGTTACAATCACAGCAGGAACAGGTATCCCAACAGCAGTTGTTGGAACTTGGACTGTTACTGGTGGTTCAGGCAGCACACTCGTTATTGCAGGTTCAGGATGGACAGTTGCCAACTCAGGCGCTATCACACCTGGAACAGTACTAAAGGGAACTGCAGGAACAATCAAGACACAGTCAACAGCAGCTGGTACAGCTTCAGTTGCTCTATCTGCAACAATTACAATCACTCCTTGGGCTGCATAAGCACCCAACAGAAAAGCCCCAGCCAATTGGCTGGGGCTTTTCTATTTAACGAATCTTTTTACGTTTAAGTCTCTGCCTATCTAAGTCGGTGGTTCCCGCCCAGATACCTAGTTCATTATTTACAAGGGCCCACTCAAGGCACTCGGTATTGAACTGACACTTGTTGCATATTGGCTTGACAATTGCTTTTAGCTTTTCAGCCTCGCTATTGTCCTCTGCAAAGAAAAGGTCTGTACCTATCTCCCTACAGGGTTGAGTTCCGTCAAAGAAGGGGGCTTTAATACCACTTGTTTCTTTGCCAGAACTCCCATGCATTACACGCGCCAGTTGGCTCATCTGTACTCCCATATCGTTTTTCAATATAACGTAGCCCGTATTTAATTTGGAGTTGTGCGCTCGGGGTCTTTTCGACCTTGTAGTTGCCCCATGTTGAGGGCATGAACTGCGCAATGCCATAGGCACCTGAAGATTTGTTTTCAGCCTTTGGGTTGAACTTACTCTCCTTTTGCCAGATGTTACGTAGGCACTGCCATTCGCTCATCTTCCAGTCCTTTGCGTAGACTGTCAAAAAAGCGAGCGCTTCAGCGTCAAAGTATTTGACGGTGTCACTTGCCAAGGCTGCCTTGGCTTCTGATTTAGTTGTTTTAACCTTCAAGTAAGTCAATGAAACGGTAACGACCTTTTCGTTAACGACCGTCTCTGACTGCAGGGCGTAGGCTGGAGTTATTAGGTGTGTTAACATCAATACACCTGCAACTAAAGCTGCTCCCATCTTCTTTAGATTAATCGTTAGATTAATTCTGATATTAAGCATTTCTGCTCCTCTCAGTTGGCAAAAGCCACTATCGCTAGTGGCTTCGTCAGGTTTAACCTTAGCACAGGCGTTACAGCGTGTGTCAAGGCGAACTAAGTATTTAAATAAATAATATGTTTAATATGACAAATCTAATAGTAAATACTGTATATTTTATACATCGGTGTTTAATACGGATAACGCTATCGCTCTTGACATTTCATCTAACGAATGGTAATTACCTGTGAGCATTTCTGACTGGGCCGCGCTAACATCAACAATCCTTGGAATTGGCGGCGTTACTGTCGTTGGTATTCGATGGACTATTAAGCACTACTTAGCTGAGTTGAAGCCCAATGGCGGCTCCTCAATGCGCGACGCGATTAATAAGATTAGTACAGACATGACAGAAGTTAGGGTATCGTTAGCTCGACTTGAGGGTCGATTTGACCAACACGTAGAAGAAGGAGAAGTTAAATGAATAAGGCAATGATTGAATCCTATGTACGTAACTTGCTTGGTCAAGTTATTGCTGCAGTAACAATCGTTTCATCAACAAGTGGTATCGCAAACCCAGCAAGTTTTGGGCAATCAGAGTGGCTTCTAGTAGCTAATGCACTATGGGCATCTCTTGTCCCAGTAGCGCTTCGCTACATCAATAAGAAGGACCCAGCATTTGGCAGGGTAGCCTCTGTTGGTTTAGCTGAACTATCAGCTATGCTAAACAAAGCAACTATCGCTAAGCCTGCAAAGAAGGCGGCAGCAAAGAAGGCTGCTCCAAAGAAGAAATAATTTAATCGAAACTGGGGGGGCAGGGGCATACCTTGTCCCCCTTTTTCATATACACTTACTTTACTTAGAAGGAGAATTAACTATGGCAAAATGCGCCAACTGCGAGAACACAGCCCTGTACCGCATGGCTGACCCAGGAGTAAATCCTGTTAACTACTGCAACTTATGTTTACCATCTTGGTTACGTACCCGTGCTGATGAGGGTCATTTCTTAGCCCCAGACGTAGATGAGGATGATGTAAAAGCGACTGAAGAGTCTTCTGAAGAAGAAGAGTCAGAAGAAGATGAGAGTAAGTAAGCACCAAGCAGTACAAGTCCATCCAGTACCTTCAATAGCAACTGACCCTAAAGGCCCTTTTCCAAGAGAGCTATTTAAAGAGCCAGACATTATTGATGATTATGAGCCAGAGTATGCTCAAGATGGGGCTAACTTTCCATTAGGTGCTACAGCCCAGAATAACTTTAAACCGCCACGCTATTTGCGTTGCGCTGTATGCTTAGTAAGAGTTTTAGAAACTGAGACACAGAACCACGTTTGCGAGGAATAATGGCTAAGCGAGACCTTAAAGAGATAATGAATGCTCGTTTAAATGAGGCGAGTGAAGAGCTTAAAAAATCTCGTGAGCGTAACCTAAATGCGTTTGAGCGCAATACCGCTGACAATAACCCAGGAGCTTTAGCTTCGGCTAATCAACTAGATACTTGGTCTATTGAAATGCCTAATGATGTTAAAGATGTTGGCACTGAGGTTTACACAGCCCCTACTCAAAACCCAAAAAGACCTAGGGCTTACACTGTGGGCTATAACCACAATACTAAAACAGTAGTTGTTGTTATGCGTAGCGGTGCCTGGTGGCAATACAATGACGTTCAAGTGCCAGTATGGCTTGGGTTAAAGAACAGCCCCTCAACAAACAAATATCTACCAATACTTGAGGCGGCTTGTTCTTCACACCATGCAGCAGATATGGATGCGCTGTCTGCTGGTACAAAAGAGCGTTTTAGTTATTCAGCGGCTATTGCAGGGCGTATGCAAAGTGGAAACTTACCCACTCTTGATGAGACTTTATTTGGCCTTCCTGAGCTTAAGGAGTAGCTTTGAAATCATACGGACTACTATATGGCGGAAAACTTCGTTACTGGCATAAGAAAGCTTTACCTATTATTGAGGTAGGGACTACACAAGAAACTGAAATGCCTTACCGTAAAGGTAAATGCTTAGTTTTTCGTGCGCCTTTTACAGAGCCTGGGTTTTACCTAGGACTTTGGGTAAGCCGTCCTGAGATTGGGTGGGATGACGATGATAAGATTGATGAGATACTATCTGATGCTATGAAAGCCAGAGTGGCTTGGAAGCCAGAGGACGGACTATTTGATGAATCTTTTTAAACGCAGACGAGAGATATGGATAAAGCCGTTTTCTGAAAAGGTATCTAATAGAGTTGCCAAGATACCTACTATGGAGCTCGAACAGTGGATTGACCAGTCCCTGTATGAGATTGGACGATGCATGTCTATGTACGGTAAGCAACGAGATTCCACATTTTTAAAAGAAGCTCTGGTCGGTGCAGAGGCTTTGCATGCTGTTGTAGATGAGTTGGCGCGCCGAACAATTAGGGAATAAATAGATTTGTCGACATTATGCTATGCTTCTCCTGCCTCTCTTCCTCTTCCCGTGAAGGCAACAAAGGGTCCTGGGTTTAACTACCCAGGCTTTTTGCTTTCACCTTAAACTAAGGTCAACATGGATACAGCATTAGATGACGAAGAGTTCTTCCCAGATGAGGAAGAGGACCTTGCGCCCGAAGAAGAAATTGAAGAGCTAGATGAGCTCTCTAAAGAGTTTGTAAAAAAGATAGTGGACCGCTGTATTCAATTCCAAACGGCGCTTGTAGGACACGAGTTACACCCTTATCAAATGCCTTTAGCGCGTAGAGTTATTGAGTCTGTAATCATTAATGATGGTGAAGAAATTACAGCACTTGCCGCACGTCAGTCAGGTAAATCTGAAACTATTGCTAATACTGTAGCTACGCTTATGGTTCTACTCCCCAGATTAGCCAAAATGTACCCAGACCTATTAGGTAAATTTAAAGAAGGCATTTGGATTGGTATGTTTGCCCCAGTTGAAGGTCAGGTAGAGACCCTGTTTGGCCGTACTGTAAATAGACTTACTTCAGAGCGCGCACTAGAAATCTTGGGAGACCCTGAGATTGATGACAGTCTAGGTAAAGTTCCTGGCGTTACTCGACAGATTAAATTAAAGAACTCTGGCAGTAGCCTTATGATGATGACTGCTAACCCTCGTGCAAAGATTGAGTCTAAGTCTTTCCACCTTATTGTTATTGATGAATGCCAGGAAGCAGATGACTTTGTGGTATCTAAATCTATTTCACCTATGCTTGCGTACTACTCAGGAACTATGGTTAAGACTGGCACCCCTACTACACACAAAAACAACTTCTATCGCTCTATTCAGTTAAATAAGAGACGTAGCACATCTGCAAAGTCTAGGCAAAACCATTTTGAATGGGACTGGCGAGACGTAGCTAAGTACAATGTTAACTACGGTAAGTTTATTAAAAAAGAAATGTTACGTATTGGGGAGGACTCTGATGAGTTCCAAATGTCGTACTCATGCAAATGGTTGCTGGAGAGAGGCATGTTCGTCACATCCACAATCATGGACGAGCTCGGAGACACTTCCCAAGAAGTGGTCAAAGCTTGGCATCGTACTCCAGTTGTGGTCGGGGTCGACCCCGCGAGGAAAATGGACTCGACGGTCGTCACGGTCGTCTGGGTAGACTGGGATAGACCTGATGAGTTTGGTTACTTTGACCATAGAGTTTTAAATTGGTTAGAGATTCAAGGTGATGATTGGGAAGACCAATACTTTCAAATTGTTCAATTCCTATCCAGCTATGATGTAATTGCAGTAGGTGTGGACGCAAACGGTGTAGGTGATGCTGTTGCGCAAAGACTTAAGTTACTTCTACCTAAGTCTGAAGTTCACTCTATTGGCAGTAGCCAGCCAGAGCAGTCAAAGCGTTGGAAGCACCTTAAAGCTTTAATTGACCGTCGTATGGTTGGTTGGCCCGCACATGCAAAGACACGACGTCTACGTACCTGGAAACGTTTCTATCAACAGATGACTGACCTAGAGACAAAGTTCACTGGTCCTAACTTTCTTGCCCATGCCCCAGAAGAGGCCCATGCCCACGACGACTATGCGGACTCTTTGGCTATTGCTTGCGCTTTAACTATGGATTTAACTATGCCTTCTGTAGAGGTGTCTAGTTCACCCTTCTACAGATAGTTACGCCTTTAGCCTGATTTTAACCCCGTTAAGGGGCACACTATTTACTGAGGTCCTCAAACCAATTAGGAGTTTATATGTCAATTTCACCAGCACCACGCTTTCCTGAAAAGCACAGCCCTACATACGACCGCAAGATGGCGGGAGCTGTCCCAGGTCAGCGCGGCCCACTTCGTTTTGAAGAAGGCATTGCAACAGATACAGATATCCCACAGTCATTTACAGAGGGCGCAATGCATGGGTACATTCCTGCACCTGGTCGCCCAAACCGTAATGCAAACGTATTTGAAAAGCTTCCAGAAGAGACAATGCGCGAGCGCGCACACGTCGGCTCTGCAGCTTGGGTAGAAGCACCAAACAGTCTTAATGACTTTGCAGCTGGTGCCTTTGCTGACCACGGAGACAATAAATTTGAAGAAGTCTTCCGCAATGGTTCACGCCAGCAAGCTCTAAACCCAGCAGTAGTACAAGACTAATTAAATAGCTTACTCCCCGCTCCTTACGTGGCAGTGGGGAGTAAGCGCTTTACAAAGGATTAAACAATGGCATTGATTCAAGGTAGAGAAGCAAAAGAAAGCCCAACGCAAGTAGCTGCCAACCCAAAGCTTTGGAACATGATTACTGCGCAAGCGGGCTCAAAGTTTTCTAAAAACTCACCTGCCCGCGGTCACTGGATTCACGCTAAGTACAACCAAATGGGCGGTCAATTTGTTAAGTCTAAGAAGGACATAGACCCACGCTTCCGCGATTATGTGCAGGAGAAGCGTGACAAAGAAGAAGAGCTAAAGAAGAAGAAAGTAACCAAGAAAATTGGTAAGGGCAACATACGAGGCGAGCGCTTCATATAAGCCGTCGATATGTTAATATATCGACATTGAGTTTTTACTTATTTTGAAAGAGGTGAATAGTGAGCGGTATTGATTTCTCGCCTCCGAGTTATCGCGCAGCTTCCTCTGATTTAACAATCTCCATATCCCCACTAGGTTTAGTAGAACTAGCGGATGAAGAGTTTGAAGTACACGGCCCACGCCTAAATCGCTATTCCCTTAACTGGGCTATGTATTTAGGTCACCACTATTCATACCGCCGTCAAACTGGCGAAGCGCAGATTATGCTCAATTACTACAGAGCATTCACAGACTTCTTAATTAACTTTACTTTTGGTAAGGGCGTTAACTTTCGTTCAGCAAAGTTAACGGAGGCTATTGTCCCAGACCTGCTTGAACGAGTATGGGAAATAGATAACAACAAAGCCACAGTATTGTGGGAAATTGGTCAGCAGGGCTCCGTATCTGGAGACTGCTTTATTAAGGTGGCATATGAAGAAGCATGGGTTGACCCGTCTGGTCGCCAGCATCCTGGTCGTGTTCGCATTCTCCCTCTTAACTCTTCATTCGCTTTTCCAGAGTTTCACCCGCATGATAGAGAGCGACTTATTCGATTTAAGCTCAAGTACAGATTCTGGGGAACTTCTCTAGAAGGAACACGTCAAGTATTTACTTACACAGAAATCTTGACAGACGACATTATTGAGGAGTACATCAACGATGAACTTATTGACTCGCGCCCTAATCCGCTTGGCACTATCCCTGTTGTACATATTCCAAACGTTCGTATTTCTGGTTCTCCTTGGGGTCTATCAGATTGCAATGATATTATTAACATTAACCGTGCATATAATGAAACCGCTACGGATATCGCGGACATCGTTAACTACCACGCAGCGCCAGTTACGGTTATTATCGGCGCTAAGGCGTCTCAGTTAGAAAAAGGCGCTAACAAAGTTTGGGGCGGGCTACCTAAGGATGCAAAGGTAGAAAACCTAGAGGGCGGTTCACAAGGTCTTAAGGGCGCTATGGAATTCTTGGCTATGCTCAAGAAGTCTATGCACGAAATGATTGGTGTTCCTGAAACCGCACTTGGTCAGGCACAGCCTATTTCTAATACATCAGGCGTTGCTCTATCTATTCAGTTCCAGCCTTTGATGAACCGTTACCATCAGAAGATTATTCAGTACGCGCATGGTCTAGAGCGCGTTAATGAGCTTATCCTAATCTCTCTTGCTATTAAAGAGCCAGAGACTTTTATTTGGGACCCTAACGCCAGCACTACCCCGTTAAAGCCAGGGCAAGCTGCGCAGCTAGACCCTAATGACCCAATTACTTTTCAAAACTATGTACACTTCCCACAGCCTCTACCACTAGATAAATTGATTGCTCTTAATGAAATCCAGAGCAAGCTATCTTTAGGCCTTGAGTCTAAGGAAGGTGCCCTTCGCGCACTAGGTGAAGAATTCCCAGCAGAGAAGCTAACAGAGATTCGTCAAGAGCTTATTGAAGACGCTAAGTCAGACGGCGCACTTAAGCTTGTACAGACTCAAATTGAAAATGACATCATGATGCTAACTGGCATGCAATCTGCCCAGCTAGGCCCTGGAGGGGCTCCAGCTCAGCCAGTTGGCGGCGGAAGCCCTGAAGCTGGGGTTCCTCAATCAGTTCTACCTCCAGTCATTGATGACGCAACAATAGCAGCGCAAATGGGAGAACAAGCCCTACGCTCCAACTTAGTGACACAAGCTTATGGAACCCAACTACCACAAAGGAGAGTTCCAGAAGGCTACGAAAAATAAAGCAGTTTAGGCTGTAATTTTACGTAGGGCTAGAGAAAATTAACTTGTAATACAACGTTTGGTCATATGTGCTACGCCGCAAGGCATTCGGAAAACGACCCCTAGAATACAAAGGATGTACGAGCATGGAAACTGCAGAAAATATGGCTGCTGCTTTTGAAGCAGAAGCTAATACCGCTCCAGTCGTAAATGTGTCGGGCGTTGACGCGCCGACTGTTACTACTACGGACAGCGTTAAGTCTAAGTTCTATACAGACGAGGATTTGGCAAAAGTTCGTTCTCAGGAGAAAGACAAGCTCTACCCTCAAATTGAAAGTTTGAAGGAAGAGCTTAACTCTTTACGAAAAGAAAAAGAAGAAGAAGCAGCTCGTCGTAATGCAACTGCGCAAGCAGAGGCAGAACGAGCAAAGGCAGAAGCATTGTCGGAACTAGATTCCAAGTCATATGCAGATGCTCGATTGTCAGAGTTGCAGGAGCAGTTGGAGCGTGAGCGTCAAGAACGCGAACGAGCCTTCGCTCTTCTGGAGCGCGAGAAGACCTATGCAGACCTTCAAGCATATCGTCAGCAAGTTATTGAACAAGAACGTGACAACATCATTCCACAGCTAGTCGATTTCATTCAGGGTAACTCCCGTGAAGAACTCGCTGAAAGCGTAGAACGATTGAAGGAACGTTCAGCAAGTATTCTTGAATCTGCGCAATCTGCAATGCAGAACGCCAGAAAAGAAATGAAGGGAACGAGCATCTCTGCTCCTCCCGCTGGACCACTGGAAACCAATTCGGAGCAACGTTCGTTAACGCCACAAGAAATTGCGGCAATGTCTATGAATGATTACGCCAAATATAGAGACCGACTCATGAGCGACGCTGCTCGTGGTAAGTCTCGCGGCCTGTTCGGTTAAGTCCCTAACCCAAAATCTAACAAGGAGTCATAGCTAAATGGCATCAAGCATCACAGGTACAGGCAATCTTGCCGCGGCCCCTACCGCCTATTCAGGTACCAACACCCAGCTGACTCAAGCGATTCAGACTATTTGGTCAAAGGAAATTCTTTTCCAGGCCATGCCAATCCTTCGCTTTGAGCAGTTCGCAGTAAAGAAGACAGAGCTAGGTGTTGCTCCTGGTCTTCAGATTAACTTCATGCGTTACAACAACCTTGGCTTTGCAAACAGCCTCGTCGAAGGTGTTCGTATGCAGACAAACGCGCTAACAGCACAGCAGTTCTCAATCACAGTATCAGAGCATGGTTATGCTCTTGCTGTTTCAGAGCTCTTGCTTAACGCATCATTCGATGACGTAATGGCTTCAGCCTCACGTCTTCTTGGTCGTAACATGGCTATCTACCTAGACCAGCTATCACGCGACACACTATACGCAGCAACTTCAACAATCTACGGTGAAGACCGCTCTAACCTCTCAGCAGTTAACAACTGGTACGCAGATGGCACAAAGGGTACAACCCGTGCTTCTATGACTGGTGCGTTTAACTTGACACCTCACACTGTCAAGGATGCTGTAGAAACACTAGCAACCAAGAACATCCCTCGCCTAGGTGAGACATATGTTGCTTTCATTCACCCACACCAGAGCCGTAAGCTTCGTGACAATCCAGAATTTATTGAAGTCACAAAGTACGCAGCTCCAGGTAACTTCATGCTAGGTGAAATCGGCCGTCTATACGACACAGTATTCATTGAGACCACACAGGTTCTCAAGGTTGCTGGTGGCGCTGGTTCAGGTTACACAACTGATACAGCTGTTGCTAACCCAACAGTAGCTGCAGGTGGAGGTTACACAACTCCTGCAACATACACAGGTAATGGTGCATCTGACCGCTACTCAGCTATCTTCATTGGAGATAACGCATTCGGTCACGCAATCTCTCTTCCAGTTGAACTCCGCGATGGCGGTATTCTTGACTTCGGTCGTGAGCATGCACTTGCTTGGTACTCAATCTTTGGACTTGGTCTAATCACTGACCAGTCTGTAGTTATTGCAGAAACCAACTAAAAACTTAATAGTGGTGGGGCGAGGTTTAAGCACGGTCTGAAATAGGACCACACTCTCGCCCCACTGCACTCAACCCACAGTCACTAATTAGGAGAATATAAATGGCTACAAAGAAGCCTACCGATGTAACTGGTCGTATGCGTGAGCAGCAACTAGAAGATAATTTAGAAGCTATGCAGGAACGTGCAAATGAGATGTCTATGGCATCTGCTGTTGCAGCCGCAAAGCTTGAAACAGAAGTAATTGATGCAACAAAGCCAGACCGTCAAACAGTTATTGTTGATGAAGTAATCACTATTGGCAAGGAAGACAACTCAGTTGAAATCCGTGTCATTGAGAACATTGAAAATATGACGCTTGGCGCAGGCAACAACTACAACTTCAAAGCTGGTCAGAAGTACAAAGTAACTCAGCAAGTAGCCCAACACCTTAAGGAAAAGGGCTATTTAGCAGGAGTAATTTAATAACAGTTATAAACAGGGGGCGGGCTCTCGGGCCCGCTTTCTCGTTTGTAGAGATTTTTCATTAAAAAACTGCGACTATGTAGGTAGTCTAAAAGGTGAGGAGTAATTCGTGGCCCTACTAGCAGACTTAGTTTCACGAGTGCGTCTAGAACTAGGTGATGCACCTAAGCAGTTTACATTTTCAGCAACTGGCGACGGCGTTACAAAAGCCTTTTATTTAAATACAAAGCCAGTTGAACTTACTAATCTATACGTCACCGTTAACGGTGTAGCTAGAGCCTACCCAACAGACTATAGCCTTGAAGGTGACCAAGGCATCATTCGTTTTACCTCAGCCCCTGGTAACAACACGGCTATTAAAGTTGAAGGTGTAGCTAATCGTTACTTTTTAGACGCTGACATTTGTGGATTTGTTGATACTGCGGTAACTCAACACACATACAACCGTACGGACGCCTACGGCAGTGCGGTGACAATCGCATCAATTCCTGCGGTTGAAGAGTACCCAGTCGCCATCCTAGCTACTATAGAAGCGCTTTGGGCGCTCGCTACGGATGCTGCGTTTGACATCAATATCACTGCGCCTGATGGGGTAGTAATCCCACGTGCTCAGCGATATGCACAATTAACTGGGATTATAACCCAGCGTTGGGACCAGTATAAGCAGCTGTGTTCTGCACTTAACATTGGTTTGTGGCGGCTTGAGATGGGTACCCTTCGCCGTGTCTCGCGTACTACCAATAAGCTCGTACCTATTTACATGCCTCAAGAGATTGACGATGCTAGAAGGCCAGAACGCGTATACATTTCAAATGATTTAAATGGACGCAAGCCTATGCCAACTACCGCTCAAAACTATGACATTATTTTGTATCAAGGTGACTCATTTGAAATTGAGTTTGATTTCCCATTTGATACTACAGCTTTAACTTTTAAGGCGCAAATACGTACCTATCCAAATGCACCAGTCTCGTATGCATCCTTTACGGTAACTACTATCTCTACTTCACCTAGTGAAAGTAAGATTAAGCTATCGCTTACAAGTAGTAAAACAAGATACATGCCTGTACGTGCGTTCTGGGATTTACAGGCCACTGCTGCGTCTGACCCTGACTATCAAATGACATACATTAAAGGTCAGGTGTTTACGACACAGCAGGTGACCGTTGACTAATTGCGTAATCTGCGGTAACCCTAGCTGTACCTGTTCTGCTCAGGGTATTACAGTTGTCCCTAGACAACCGATTGTTATCAAGGTTAACTCGCCCTCTGTCCAATCCGTACAAGAAACTAACATAACAGTTAACCCTGCTTTGCAGGGTGTTGTTGGTGCTCAAGGACCCCAAGGTATTCAGGGCGGCGGTTTCAATCAAGCACAAGGTACACAAGGTTTACAAGGACCTCTTGGTGTCCAAGGTAATCAAGGTTTGCAAGGCGCAGCAATTCAAGGCGTACAAGGTCCGTCTGGTCAGCAAGGTATGCAAGGCCTTAGTGGTACGCAGGGCCTATTAGGTAATCAAGGTGTTCAAGGTCGTCAAGGTTTACAAGGACCCAGCATTCAAGGTGTACAAGGTATTCAAGGTGAGCTTGGTGTACAAGGACAAGTTGGTCAGCAAGGTATTGCTGGAGCCGCTGCTGCACAAGGTATGCAGGGGGCAAGCGTTCAAGGTGCCACAGGTCTACAAGGCGCAGATGGTCTACAGGGAACACGCGGAACAGATGGAGTACAAGGACGCACTGGTACTCAAGGCGCACAAGGTTTTAATGGTGTACAAGGCTTCTATGGTTTTCAAGGCGTTCAAGGTTTTGATGGCGCTCAAGGTCTTAAAGGCGATAAAGGTGATTTAGGTTTACAAGGTTTCACTGGCCGTCAAGGTGTTCAAGGTATAAGTGGTATCAGTATTCAAGGACCGCAAGGTGCTGGAGCGCAAGGTACGCAAGGTACAACAGGTTTCCAAGGTATCCAAGGAAGCATTGCTGCGCAAGGAACACAGGGCGTACAAGGCGCACAAGGTAACCAAGGAACCACTGGTATCCAAGGTTCGCAAGGCGTACAAGGCTTGCAAGGACTACAAGGTGACCAAGGTGTACAAGGAACGCAAGGTTTACTAGGTACTCAAGGAACACAAGGTCTTCTTGGTTTCCAAGGTATCCAAGGTTTTGGTTACGCACAGCTTCAAGGTGTGCAAGGCCCAGTTGGTTCTGGCGTTACTATTCTTGGCGGGTACACAACATACTCAGAGTTAGTAACCGCACATCCAATCGGAAATGTTGGAGATGCTTATCTAATTGGAGGAAGTGACCTCTATGTTTGGAACGGCTCTATCTGGCTTAACGTTGGAAACATTAAGGGCCCTCAAGGTACACAGGGTGTTCAAGGACTTCAAGGAGTTCAAGGTACTCAAGGACTTACTGGCTCTCAAGGTGCACAAGGAACTCAAGGGATACAGGGTCTACAGGGATTAACTGGAACCCAAGGCGTACAAGGTACTAAGGGTGACACTGGTACTTTTGGTGGAGAAACTTTTGAGTACAACTACGTTAACAACACTAGCGCTACCGACCCTCTTTCAGGAAATGTAAAGTTTGATAGCACTACTTTCTCTGCTGTAACCAAATTGTATATTGATGATATTGACGCATTGTCAGTCAACATCTCACAGTTCCTTGAAACCATTGATGACTCTTCATCACAGGTTAAGGGAACAATTAAAGTAACAGATGTCCTTAATGCTAATAACTATGCGTTCTTTCAGATTGTTGGACTACACACAGACAACGGCACTTGGTACAACGTACCTATTGCATATGTATCTGGTTCTTTAACTTTATCTAACAACGACAACGTCTATATGACGTTTGCACGTGTGGGTGATAAAGGTGACACAGGTGCGCAAGGTTTAACAGGTTTACAAGGCTTTACTGGTATTCAGGGAGCTCAAGGCCTCCTCGGTAATCAAGGTCTACAAGGACCTAACGCTGCACTTTCATTTGGCCCTACACCGCCAGTAGCACCTCTACTTGGTGACCGTTGGGTAGATTCAGAGTCAGGCTCTGAGTACACCTGGATTTACGATGGTAACAACAATGCGTGGGTAGAAGTCTCTGCATCTGGTTACAGCGGTGCTGCAGGTATTCAAGGTATTCAAGGACCTATTGGAGCTGGTTCACAAGGTATCCAAGGTTTTGATGGACCTAGTGGTGCGCAGGGTTCACCTGGTCCTATTGGTCCGCAAGGTGCGCAAGGCGTAGGAATTCAAGGCCCATCTGGTATTCAAGGTGTACAGGGTTTTTCTGGCGGTCAAGGTATTCAAGGTGGACAAGCGTTTGTAACCTTTGGCGCTACGCCTCCTGTTAGCCCAGCAGCTGGAGATAGATGGATTGATTCAGAATCTGGTTCTGAATACACATGGGTATACGACGGTAACAACTTCTCTTGGGTTGAGCTTTCCGCATCTGGATACTCTGGTGTTCAAGGGCCAGCTGGTGCTCAAGGTATTGGAACGCAGGGTGTACAGGGTATTGCTGGTGAAGCAGCCGCGCAAGGTTTCCAAGGTGTACAAGGCTTCCTTGGTACACAAGGTACTCAAGGTTTAACGGGAGTCGGTGCGCAAGGAACAACTGGTTCACAAGGTTTAACTGGTATTGGTGTACAAGGCGTACAAGGTACGCAGGGTGTACAAGGCCCTTCAATCCCAGTTACTTTTGGAGCAACTCCTCCAACTTCTCCAAATGTTAATGACCGTTGGGTAGACAGTGAATCTGGTTCAGAGTACACATGGATTTATGATGGCAATAACTTTGCATGGGTAGAGCTTTCTGCTTCTGGTTACTCAGGTTCAACAGGTCTTCAAGGTTTTGCAGGTGCGCCAGGTTCACAAGGTGTACAAGGTATTGCAGGTGAAGTTGCTGCACAAGGTTTACAAGGTGTTCAAGGTTTCTTGGGAACTCAAGGTATCCAGGGTGGATTAGGTAATGATGGTGCTGCAGGTGTACAGGGCGCAACTGGTACGCAAGGTAGCGCGGGTCTTCAAGGTGTACAGGGTTGGCAGGGTATTCAAGGACCATCTATTCCAGTTACGTTTTCTGAAACTCCTCCATTAAACCCAAGTACAAATGACCTCTGGATTGATAGCAACTCTGGCTCTGAGTACACATACATTTATGATGGCAATACCTATGCGTGGGTTGAATTGTCTGCGTCTGGTTTTGCTGGAACGCAAGGTATTCAAGGAGCAACTGGCGCGGGTACACAGGGCGCAAGCGGTGTACAGGGGTCTACAGGTTCACAAGGCCTTGCTGGTGCGCAAGGTTTAACTGGTGCGGGTACACAAGGTATTCAAGGTCCCGCTGGTAGTGGCGGAAGCGGTGGCGGGTTCTACACAGGACCTACACCTCCAGTATCTCCAGTATTAGGAGACCGCTGGTGGGATACAGAAAACGGTGTTGAATACACATATACAAGTGACCCTGATGGTAATCAATGGGTTCAACTTATTGTTGGTGGAACTCAAGGCGTACAAGGAACAGCGGGTGCACAAGGAACTGCTGGAACTATTGGTGTTGATGGCGTCCAAGGACTAACAGGTCTTCAAGGATTTGCAGGAGTACAAGGCGCCGTAGGTGCTCAAGGTATTCAAGGCTCTTCTGTTCAAGGTATTCAAGGTGCAAACTCTGGAATTACTTTTGATGTCATTCCCCCAACAAACCCAAACATCGGTGACCGATGGGTTGATAGCAATAGTGGTAGTGAATATATTTGGATTAACGACGGCAACAACTCAACATGGGTTGAAGTTAGTGCGTCAGGATTTAGCGGTGTACAGGGACCTGCTGGCGCTGGTACTCAGGGTATTCAAGGTATTGCGGGCGAAGCTGCAGCGCAAGGCTTTGCAGGCTCACAAGGTATTCAAGGCTTTGTTGGAACACAAGGTTTAATTGGTCTACAAGGTTTTGATGGAGCACAAGGTATTCAAGGTTTGCTTGGTACCCAAGGTGCAACAGGAACTGGCGCACAAGGTACACAAGGTTTACAAGGACCAACAGTTGGAATTATTTTCAGTGCAACTCCTCCAGTAGCACCTGTACTTGGAGACCGTTGGGTTGACTCAGAAACAGGTTCTGAATATACCTGGGCATATGACGGAAACAATTTTGCATGGATTGAACTATCAGCTTCAGGTTTTGCTGGTATTGGTATTCAAGGAGCCGCTGGTGCTCCTGGTGCACAAGGCCTTGCTGGCTCTGCTGCAGCGCAGGGTTTTGCGGGAGCTCAAGGTCTACAAGGCTTTATTGGAACACAAGGCCTACAAGGAACTGATGGCGTTGGTATTCAAGGTCTACAAGGTTTACTTGGAACTCAAGGTACATCTGGTGCACAAGGCCTACAAGGTAATCAAGGATTGCAAGGCCCAACTGTTGGAATCACATTTGATGTTAACCCTCCAGTATCGCCTGTACTTGGTGATAGATGGGTAGATTCAAATAGTGGTAGTGAATATACCTGGACATACGACGGTAATAATTTTGCGTGGATTGAACTTTCTGCATCTGGTTATGCAGGTTATGGAATTCAAGGTTTAATTGGTGAGACAGGGCCAACTGGAGAACCTGGACAAGGATTTAATTACCGAGGAGTTTACAACGGAACTACATCTTACGATTATAACGATGTAGTAAATTACAATGGGTCTACCTATGTTTGTTTTGCAAATGGTGTTATTGGTAATAGACCAGATATTAGTGCGTTTTGGCTTTTATTTCTAGAGCAAGGTTCAACAGGACTACAGGGCTTTGTTGGAACTCAAGGTTTGCAAGGCCTTACTGGTGCACAAGGTTTACAAGGTGTACAGGGCTTACTTGGTTTACAAGGTGTCGATGGTGCGCAAGGTATTCAGGGTTGGCAAGGTTTTCAGGGAACTAATGCTGGAATTGTTTTTGACACTGTGCCTCCAGTCTCTGCTGGTATTGGTGACCGATGGGTAGATTCTAATTCAGGTATTGAATACACATATATTTATGATGGTAACAACTTTACATGGGTAGAAGTTTCTGCTTCTGGCTTTAGTGGTGTGCAAGGTGTTACTGGCGCACAAGGCGCAACAGGCACTGCAACCCAAGGAGCTTCTGGAGCCGACGGTGCGCAAGGCACACTAGGTATACAAGGATTTGTAGGAACACAGGGTCTACAAGGTTTAACTGGTGCTGGAACTCAAGGAGTACAAGGTGTTCAAGGAATCCAAGGTGACTTTGGACTTCAAGGCGGTCTCGGTGCTCAAGGTATTCAAGGACCTAACTCAGCGCTTGCATTTAGTTCTACTCCTCCAGTATCACCATTGCTTGGAGACCGTTGGGTTGATAGCGAATCAGGTATTGAATACACATACATCTACGATGGAAACAACTTTGTATGGGTAGAGGTTTCTGCTTCTGGTTTTGCTGGAACTGTTGGCGCTCAGGGTACGCAAGGTATAAGTGGTGCACCTGGAATTGGCACACAAGGCGCTACTGGCTTACAAGGAGAAACAGGTGTTCAAGGTTTCTTTGGCACACAAGGTTTGCAAGGAACAACTGGTGTTGGCGCACAAGGAACTCAAGGTTTACAGGGTGAAGCAGTTCAAGGCGCAACTGGTAGTGGTGCGCAAGGAACGCAAGGTATTCAAGGACCAAATGCAGCTATAACATTTGACGTTGTTCCTCCAACATCTCCTTTGCTTGGTGACCGTTGGACCGATGCTGAAACTGGTATTGGATATACATGGACTTATGATGGAAACAACTATGCATGGGTTGAGCTTTCAGCATCGGGTTATGCAGGTGTTCAAGGTATTCAAGGCCTTCAAGGTCCAAGTGCTGTTGGTACTCAAGGACTTACTGGTATTCAAGGGTCTATAGGTTTCCAAGGAATTCAAGGATTAATCGGTGACACTGGAGCACTTGGACCTGTTGGAACTCAAGGTTTGCAGGGTCTTCAAGGTGGTGGATTTAATCAAGCGCAGGGAACTCAAGGAGTTCAAGGCCCTATAGGCCCTGTAGGTATCCAAGGTACAGATGGTATTCAAGGTTCATTTGGCGGTATCGGTGTTCAAGGCTCTGCGGGCCCACAGGGTATTCAAGGTATTCAAGGAACTTTCCCAACTACTGGTGGCGTAACTTTTTCTAACACAACCTTTACTGGAACAACTACAGTTGCTCAGCTAATTGAAAATGCATCTATTAACCAATCTGCGCTTAATGGTGTCCTTAACTATTACGTTAAAGCCTTCACTTCTGTTACTTTATTTGCAGCAACTACAACTGGAAATTTCACTTTTAATATAGCTGCTGACGGCGCTCAGACTTTAAATGACTATATGGCGGTAGGTCAATCTATTACCGTTACTATGCTAACCACACAAGGGGCTACAGGGTTCTTCCAAACTGGATTCCAAATTGATGGTATATCTGTCACCCCAAGATGGTTTAACGGAGCCCCTACAAGTGGAAATGCAAACTCAATAGACGCTTACACATACTCAATTATTAAAACAGCTACATCAACTTGGACAGTTCTTGCTAGTAGAACTAGGTATTCATAATGCCTTTAATGAATGCGCTAGGCGCACCTAGTTCTAGAGGAACTCGTGTCGGTGCTGTCCCGTCTATTGCTACAGCTGGTCTAGTTCTTCACTTAGATGCAACAAATCTTTCTTCTTATCCTGGAAGCGGTAACACTTGGTTTGACCTAAGCCCGTCTGGACTTAATGCTACGGGAACCGCTCCTTTATCTGGAAATGCTTTACAGAATAATACTCCGTACGTAACCGCATCAACTTCAATTCTCAACACTGATATTCACAGTATTTTTTTCTCAGTACGCTTATCAGGTTTTAGCGGTACGTGGGATAAGATTTTTGGCTACGAGCCTCCTGGTACTGACCGCAGTCCTGGAATTTGGAGGTACCCGACTAACAACACTATCCACTGGAGATACGACTTAGGTAATACAGACTCAGACTTTACTTCTACCGCAACTGGTCCATACCCATCTCCAGGCACAGAGTTTGCTGTAAACACCTGGTATTACGTTGGGGTAAGTAAAAATGGCGGTACAACCAGCGTATATGTAAATGGAAATAAGCTTGGAGATAGAACTGGGTTAGCCAACCCAAAGGTGGCAGGCAACGCTCCGATTGGTCTATTCCCCGCATATTCAATCGCAGCTCAGATGCGGCATGTACACATCTATAACCGAGTACTTGGGGACTCCGAGGTCCTCTCAAATTACAACATCATAAAGAACACCTTATAACGGCGTTGACTATATACCACACAAGGGGCCAAAAGCCTCGTATACTTTAACCAAGACATCTCAGAGAGAGAATAACTATGCCAATTGATTTTCCTGGCTCGCCCTCTAACGGGCAAGTTTATACATACGGCTCACGTACTTGGACTTGGACAGGATATGCGTGGCAGGCAACAACTACCACAACTGGTCCACAGGGTATCCAAGGACTTCAAGGTCTTCAAGGACCTTCAGGCTTCAATGCCGATATCGTCATTTTAGACGACCTGTCGCCACGATTTGATGGCGCAACATCTAGATTCCTTCCGACTTACCAAGGTCGGGCGGTGAGCATTACCAATTCACAAAGACTCTTGGTCTCTCTGAATGGTATAGTTCAAAGAGTAAGCAATACCTATCCGTCCTTTTCAATTCCAGAAAATGATGTGACTAGGTACAATTGGTTACGAGTAGACAACGATGGCTTCATTGTGTTTTCACAACCTGTAGCCGCGGGAACTACTTTTGATGGTCGTGTCATGGGTGGACCAGACACAACAGCACTAACAACAACTTATCCGTTTGCAGCAGCGGACTTATTAATAGGAGCGTTTTAATCCATGGCAAGAAAGATTCTATTAGAGGGTGGTTATGCATTTAACCCATCAACCCGACAGATTGTTCTACGACGTATCGTTCCAAAGGAACGCCTTGTACTTATCACTAACGTAACGCAGAACCGCGTTATCTACAACTTCTCAGATGCTTCACTGACAACAACTGGTTACGCAACATATGGTGACCGTCAGCTATCAGCAGCAATCTCAACAATTTCTGGAACAGGCTCAGTAGTAACTGTTACAACAACAGCTGCTCACAACCTTGTTCCAGGCATGCTAGTTTCAATTTCAGGAGTTACCCCAGCATCATTTAACATTACTGGTGCTGTTGTAACCACTGCTACACCTACAACATTTACACTTGCATCTACTGTAGCGGGTACTTATATCTTTGGTGGTCAGGTATTTGCTGACGAATCCACAGTTATCACACTTAACTTCAACACAGCAACTGCTGGTATGTTGTCAACTGACCTACTTCAAGTAACAGTTGATGAGTTTGCAGAGCGCATTAAGCCTGACGAGACATACTCAGACCCAGTCAACAAGATGCGTGTTTCTACTCCTCAGTCAATGATGGATACTGACTTTGAATACTCAAAGCAGGATACTAAGTGGGAAACACAGCTACTTATTAACAACCGTCCATTTGCTACACAGCTGCTATTCAACGCTCTAACAATTGCTGGTTTGACTACTGGTGCTGCGGGTACTCGTACAATTACAGCAACTCTTACAAATACAACCGTCGCTACAACTGCTTCTGGTGTTCAGGGTAACGGTACAACCGCTCTTTACAACACAGCAACAGCTCACGGTTTGACTGTTGGACAGTATGTAACAGTCACTGGTATAACACCAGCGGCTTACAACACTACTTCAGGTATTCCTCTACAGGTTCTTGAAGTGCCTTCACCGACATCATTCCGTTTGATGTCAAACAATGGTTCGACTGCACAGTCAACTGTTGCTGGTACAGTTACAACTAACGTTGCTCCTCCAGTTGGTACTCCAATTGCTGTTCAGGACGCCTTCTTCCCAGGCGTTGCTGGTAACTATGTAATTGAGACACGCCCTGGTGAAACTTCATTCACATTTACTTCAAAGGCACCAACACCAACAGCATGGGCTTCACAGTCAATCTTTGACGCTGCTAAGACTCTTGTTCTTACTGGTGACTACTACCGCGATTCTATTATCGGTAACAACACAGCAACAACTCTTGCCTATTCAGGCCAGGATGTAACAGTTACAACTGGACAGAACCATGGTTTGTCTGTTGGTAACGAAGTTGCAATCGTAGGTTCTACATCAGGTGGTACCCCTCCAAACGGTAACTTCATTGTTTCTCGTGTTCAGTCACCTACTGTGTTCAATATCTTTGACTCACGTGGTGGAACAATTTCAGGTACTTTGCTTGGACCTCAGACTTCAACAACTGGTTCAGGAACTATTGGTACTAACATGGTTACTCTTGCTAACGCAACAGGTGCGGTAGTAGGAGCAACCCTTATCTCAGCTGGTTTCATCCCAATTGGAACAATCATTACTGGTGTATCTGGAACTACGGTTTCTCTATCTCAGAACCTAATTGCAACAATGTCTTCAACATCATGTACTGTTGCAGTTGGTATCTATGCTCGTTCACAGGCACAGTCTCTACACCGTGCATTTGACGGAGGTGTTCAGTTCTCAGCAAACGCTGCCTCAAACAACGTCTCACTTGTTCGCCAGACTCGTCGTTACTTCCGCTACCAGTCAGGTAAGGCAATCCAGTTGTCTACAGGAACCATTCTGCAGCCAACATACACAATTGACCGTATGTCATACAGCGCTCCAAACGTAACTGTTGTTACAAAGGAACGCCATGGTCTACAGCCAGGATTCGCTATCCGTATTTATGGAGCTAACGAGCTTGGATACAACGGTGATTTTGCTGCTGTAACAGTTGTTGACCAGAATACATTTACATACATTCCAACTGTTGCTCCAACAATTGCAACAGCTTCAGGTACTTACTACCTATCAATCCTTTCATGGGATGGTGCACAGAACCGTATCGGTATCTTTGACCAGCAGAATGGTATGTTCTTTGAGCATGATGGTCAGAACCTATGGGCAGTTCGCCGCTCTTCAATCTTCCAGATTGCAGGTCGTGTAAACGTAACTAACGGTTCAACCACAGTTACTGCCGCAACAAACTTCCAGACTGTATTCAACAAGCAGTTGAACCCAGGAGACTGGATTGTTATTCGTGGTCAGTCTTACCGCGTTGATACAATTGCTTCTGATACATCACTTACCCTTACACAGGGATATCGTGGTGCAGATGCAACTAACGTAACTGTTTCAAAGACGATTGATACTCGTATCCCTCGTTCACTATGGAACATTGACCGTGTTGACGGAACTGGTACTTCAGGCTACACACTTGACCTATCAAGAATGCAGATGTTCTACATCGACTACACATGGTACGGCGCTGGCTTTATTCGCTGGGGCTTCCGTGGTCCTAAGGGTGAAATCATCTACGCACACAAGATGGCAAACAACAACCAGAATGCTATGGCTTACATGCGTTCAGGTAACTTGCCAGCTCGTTACGAATCATCTTCATACGCACCAACAACAAAGATTATTCCAGGAGGTACAGGAACTAACGGTGGTGTTGGAGCCGCAGATACTACAATTAACGTAGAAGACACATCTGCATTCTCTACACCTCGCGCAGTTGTTACAACAGCAACTGGTAACTCAGGAGCTAATACAATTGTTGTAGGTAACCCTGCAGGTCTTGTAAACGGTCTATGGGCTAGCGCAGCAAACATCACCGCTGGTACACAAATTGTTTCAGTATCTGGTACAACCGTAACCCTTTCAGCTAACAACGCTGGTGCGGTCTCAGGTTCTATCACCTTCTTCTCACAGCCAGGTGTTGCGTTCATCAAGGACGGTACAAAGCAGGAACTCATCAACTACACAGGTAAGACACCTAACACTCTTACAGGTGTTACACGTGCTCAAGCTGGCGCTACTGGTGTTACTACTACATGGGCTGTCAACTCTAATACAGCAGTTGTAAGCTCCGCATCTGGTCTACAGGTTGGTCAGCGCGTATTTAGCCCAACACTTCCAGAAGGTACTTTCATTGTGTACATCCAAGGAACAACAGTTGTGTTCTCTAATGCACCAATGACAGCTAACCCAACAATTACTGCAATTGCTTCTGGAGCAACATCTGGTCAGGCTTACACATATAGCACAACAGTTCCTGTTGAAGTTATCTTTGGTATGCCAACAGACTCTCCAACAATCTCTCACTGGGGCTCATCAGTAATGATGGACGGCCGTTTTGATGAAGATAAGTCACTTCTCTTCACATACGGTCAGACAGTTGGTACACAGCTTGCTCCTGCTGCAGCATTTACAGCAGTCGGTACAGCTTCAGCTTCTGCAACAGTAACGCTAGGTGCTGCAAACACTAACATCGTTCCTGGTATGTATGTCTCAGACTTTGCTGGTACAGCGGTTCCTCGTAACACTTTCGTTACACAGGTAATCTCTGGAACACAGATTGTACTGAACAACGCTGTTACTATCACTTCAGCAACCTTGACATTCTACGGCGCTTCAACTAAGGCCCTTATGTCAATCCGTATCGCTCCATCTGTTGACTCAGGTACTATCGGTAACTTCGGTACTAAAGAAGTTCTTAACCGTATGCAGCTGATTCTAAAGGCCCTTGACCTTACACTTACAGGTACAACCACTGGTAACGTACTTGTACTTGCTTACCTCAATGGTCGTGTATTCAACCCTACAGCTCTAGTGAACGCCCCATGGCGAAGCGCGGTAAACAACGCAACGTTGGTACCAAACTCATCACTTGCTCAGATTGTTGACTACGCTGGTGGTAACTACGTAATCCAGGGTGGTGAAGCCACAGGTGGTTTCTTCACTAACTCAACTGGACAGGTAGACCTTTCACAGGTTCGTGACCTTGGTAACTCTATCCTCGGTGGTGGACAGGGCTTCGGTAACACCGCGGCTTATCCAGACGGTCCAGACGTCTTGACACTTGTTGTATCTAACGTTGGTACAACTGCTCAGACAGTGCAGGCTCGTCTATCATGGACAGAAGCTCAAGCATAATCTAAACGCTCGTCGAGTCTACCCCCGTCAGTTCGCTGGCGGGGGTATACTTTTGCCACAATGAATCTTGTACAACGTTCCGTAGCTAAAGGCGGAAGACTCGCCCCACTTGTTATATCTAAAGGGTTAACTAACGGCACAGGTCTTATGAACCCCTCTATCTTTATAGATGATGACGGGGACATCCTTGTAAACCTACGACACGTCAACTACACGCTATATCACTCTGAGGGCGCTCAGCAGTTCCCGTCGCACTGGGGACCTTTGTCTTACCTACACCCAGAGAAAGATATGCGCCTTGTAACTGAGAACTATCTAATGCGTTTAGATAAAGACCTTAAGGTCATCAACCACACTAAGGTAGAAATGCTTACCCTGCATGAGCCTGTATGGGAGTTTGTAGGTCTAGAAGATGCTCGCTTAGTTCAATGGGAAGGCAAGTACTATTTAATTGGCGTACGCCGTGACACCACCACAAACGGCCAAGGGCGCATGGAATACACTGAGATTGATATTGATAAAGAGACTTGGACCGCTAAAGAAATTCATAGAAAGCGAATCCCAGCCCCTGGCAACAACACCTCATACTGTGAGAAGAACTGGTACCCAGTTATAGATAAGCCATACCACTTCATCAAATGGACAATGCCTACAGAGCTTGTGTACTCAGCTCCCGATACGGAGGGTACCGAACAGATGTTCGTACGAGAAACTTTCCCAGCCCCTAATGACCAGCGCGGCAGCTCGCAAATGATTCCTTGGGGCAACTACTACATCTCAGTAAGCCATGAAGTTAAGCTGTTTAAGAACTACCTTCAGCAGAAGGATGGCCTATACCATCACAGGCTTTTAGTCTGGGATAAAGACTTTAATCTATTAGGAATCTCTCCTGAGAAGTGGACCTTCTTAGACGCACGTATTGAGTTCTGCGTGGGTGCAGCAAAGCTTGGTGATGACCTGCTATTAAGCTTTGGTTTCCAAGACAATGCGGCGTTTGTCCTACAGGTGCCAGGTGAAGTTGTAGAAGAAATGATTGAGGAGGCACTATCAGATGAAGTCCATTGAAGAGCTAATTGAAGATGCGTCCCATGACATGTACAACCCAGTACTTAACTTTGAGATTGCTGAGAAGTATAACGAGCTGAATCAGACAGCCTCGGCCGTATCGTTCTATCTAAGGGCCGCAGAGTATGGTGTAGAAAGCCACCCTCTAATCGTTTACACCTCACTGCTTAAGATGTCTATTTGTTTTAACGACCAGCGGGATAGAAACAAGACTGTCCTTAACAACATACTTCAAGCCATAGCACATGTCCCAACTAGACCTGAGGCGTACTTCTTTTTATCTCGTTACTACGAACAGTTAGGTTCTTGGCAAGAGTGCTACACCATGGCATGTGTCGGATTAGAATGGGCATTTGATGAAGGTCATATGGAACCTCTGCCAGCAGACGTGGAGTACCACGGACCATACGTCCTTACCTTTGAGAAGGCTGTATCCTCATGGTGGATAGGTCGTCAGGAGGAGTCACGCGCTCTATTCAAAGAGCTTGACTTAATGGAGCTAGACCCTAAATATAGAGCCTCCGTAGAGTCCAATTTAAGCAATATCCTCTAGTAAGGTATGTCATAATAACTGATACCGTGTTTCTTTGAAAGGAAATCTAATGGCTGATTTACGTACTGAATGCTCTGTATGCGCAAAGAATATTGTTGTAGCAGAAGCAAATGTTAGCGAGAACGAAGACGCTACATATCTTTGCCACGTTTGCCAAAAAGTTTACGCTTAAGGCTTAAGCATGAAGGCCTATACGCCTGGCGGTAGGTTTGATGCTGATTTTGAAACAACAGACATCCTCAAAGGCATTGACTCAGATTTAAAAAACCCAGTGGGCACCTTTGCTCAATGGTATATCTGGAACCCCTCTGCCCTTGTTGTTGACCCCATTTATGATGTAGGTCAAGACATAACAGGTTCTGTGGGCGGACGAGCTTGGACAGGGCCTTATACCCTGCCAGTCGTCCGTGCAGTAATTTCACAAGGTCAGGTTAAGAACTCCGCAGTTGGTTACTACAACGCAGATACTCTTCACCTTACCCTCAATATCGAGGATGTAGAAAGAATTGCTCCTGGAGTAATCACTAACCCCGATAAGCAAAACAAGGGCCGTCTTATTTGGAAGAACCAGGTATACCGCCCATTCTCTGTTCAGGAACGAGGAATCGTATCTGAACGCTTCACCCTATTAGTTGTTGACTGCCAACAGGTAATGCCTGAAGAAATGGTCAACGACCCTCAATTTTCAGCATACGCTAGCTAAGGACTTATTATGGCTATTTATCATGAATCGCATACAGTTGGAACCACAGCAACCTTGATTGCTACTATTCCAGATAAAAACCCTTTAACTGCTGTCACAATTTTTAATGATGACAACAACGCAATATTTATTGGAGATGCCTCGGTGGCAACTTCGGGGGCTGACCGAGGCATTAAAATTTCAAAATCTACAGTTTCAAACCAAATTTGGTTAAACGCGGGAGACAAGCTGTACGCAATTGCTGCAGCTTCAACAGCTGCTAACGCGGTGTCAGTTTTTTGGTCTAGCACCTTTTAATGCCTTTTAAGTCTGAGGCCCAGAAGGGGTGGATGTACGCCAACCACCCTAAGATGGCTAAGCAGTGGCAGGAACACACCCCTACAGACAAGAAGCTTCCTGCTAGAATTAAGAAGAAGTCCACTAAACCGAAAGGCAAGTAATATGTGCGCAACATGCGGATGCGGTAAAAAAGGCCCAATGAAGAAGGCTGCTAAGAAGGCAATGCCTCTTGAAAAGAAAGAAGCCAAGGGCGCTAAGAACGCTGCTCATGAAAAGAAGGAATCAAAGAAGACTGAAAAGCTTGAGAACCTTAAGAAGGCTAAGAAGAAGTAATCATGAAGAAGCTTACTCCTGGAGGCACCAAGCCTTACAATAAAAAGAATGACAAGTCACAGGATGCTAAGACTACTCGTGGCCTAGACAAAGAAGAAAAAGCTAAGTTTGAAAAGATGGATAAACGCCATCGTAAGCCTGTCAACCAAAAGGAAGACTCCTATATGGATAAGGCAAACGTAGAACGCATTAAAGAGCGTGAACGTGCGCATGAAGCCAAAGAAGGTAAAAAAGGCGAAAAGGCAGAAGACAAGAAGAAGCCAAAGAAAAAGAAGTAATGATTAAGCCCCCGCAAGGGGGCTTTTTCTTTATACTTGTAGTGACCCCATGCGGGGGTCAAAGCTTTACCCTTGCGAAGTACGTTGCCAACTCTTAGGAGATTTGCCATGTCTAATATAGACAAACCAGATGAAGTCGCCTTTGCGCAAGCAATCGCTGACAATCTTCCTTCGCAAAAGGATAAAGAAGATTTGGTTAAAGGCGTTGGTATGGCGTACTTACTAGGTAAAGCGTTTAAGCATGTCAGATAATGTAGATACTCTTGCATCTGATGCAGCATACGCACTCACACCAATTTTAGAATATAACCTACGTATTGCTGCGGATGCTGGCGGCTGGCCTGACGATATTATTAATCAGCTCACAGTAGAATATGACAACGGCAGCTTATCTATTGGATACCCAGATTCTATTACTCAACAAGTTCAAGATTTAGAATATGGCAAAGAGGGTAACCCACCAAAGCCTGTTCTTAGAAACTTTATCTACCGTACTGACTCCTATATAAAAGACGTATTAGCTAATCAAACAGTAGACCTTCTTATGCAGTATGAGGAGGTATTCTAATGGGAAATCCATTTATTGTTGCTGAAGACCTAGCTCTCAAAACCCTTTTAGCTGGCATTACAGTAGCTGACGAAAAGAGCGGCTCCCGCCAAGTTAAAATTTGGTTTGGATACCCTGATGTGGAAGTACGTGCCCAGGAGTTCCCATTTATTACTATTGATTTAATTGATGTTATTCCAGCTAATGAGCGTCAGACATCTGGCTACATGTGGGACGATGATAATCAAGGAACCACCTCTCCCTTAGGCGGTCGCTACGGGTACGACATACCAGTTGCATATGACCTTTCTTATCAGATTACATCTTATGCACGTCACCCGCGTCACGATAGAGCCATTATGTATGCGCTCTTTAATAAGTTTCCATCAAAGTTCGGAAAGCTAGCAGTGCCTAACCAGATTGGTACAGAAACTGCTTATCGCTCAATGTTCCTTGATGGATTTGTAAAAAGAGATGCTGTAGACGGTGAAACGGGAAACCGACGCCTACTACGTAACGTTCTAACAGTAAGAGTTGTAAGCGAGATGTCACCACTTCAAGCTAGTGCAACTCCAATTGTAGAAGAAGCTATCTTGGATACTATCCCGACTAACCCTTCTGACTTCTATATCGTATAACACACGTAACCTATGTCTAATCTTAAGGAGATAATCTAATGGCATATTTAAGACCTGGGGTCTACGTCCAAGAGACGCTTAACCCTACAGCACCAGTTGTTGGTGCCGCTTCAGACACAGTTGCTGCTTTTATGGGAGCAAATGACCGTGGGCCAACAACTCCAACATTAATTGCTTCATGGAGCGATTACACTACTTTATTTGGTACATGGAACACAACAGCAAGTAATAACTTGCCTATTGCTGTATATATGTACTTTGCAAATGGCGGAAGCCGAGCTTATGTTCAGCGCGTTACTGCTGGAAGCCCTGCTGTAGCAACACGTACATTTACAGACCGTGCTGGAACTCCACTAAACACTTTGCGTATTACAGCAAAAAATGCTGGTGTTTGGGGCAACGACATTAACGTGTCTATTTCAGACTCAATTACTACTGGATACTTTGACTTAACAGTTTACTATCAAGGAAACACAGACCAGTATATTGTAGAGCAGTTTACAGAACTTTCTATGAGTGCTTCAAATGCTCGCTACGCTCCAACAGTAATTGCTGCTGGTTCAACATATATTATAGGAACTGACTTAAACTCAGCTACTACAGGTACTAATAAAAACCCAGCTGTTGTTACAAACGTATCTTTAGCTAGCGGAACTAATGGCTCTGCTGTTTCAACTGTTACAACTTATACAGGGTTTGACACAGTTAAAGAATCTCTTATTCTTAATGTTGCTGGTTTTACAGACGCAGTCACTGTTAACGCAGCAATTGCATATGCTACAGCTCGCGGAGACGTGTTTGTTGTGGTTGATGGTGTAGATGATACAGCCGCTAATCAGCTTACACGAGCCGCTTCATATACAGCTTCATCACAAGCAGCTGTATACTTTCCACAAATTACAATTGCTGACCCAACACTTGGTGTTGGTTCGGCCTTAGGCTCTACTAAAACTATTGGAGCTGGAGCTGCTGTTGTTGGACTCTATGTTTCAACAGATACATCTCGCGGAGTGTTTAAAGCGCCCGCTGGACTTACAGCACGTCTTGCTGGAGCAGTATCAGTACCTTCTTTAACTAATACCGAACTTGATAACCTTAATTCAGCATCAGCTGCAGTTAACGCTATTAAATTTGTTTCTGGTTCAGGAATTGTAGTGATGGGCGCACGTACGCTTAAGTCAGGTTATATTGATAAGTATGTACCTGTTCGCAGAACTTTGATTTACCTACGTAAATCACTAACAGACCTAAGCCAGTTTGCTTTGTTTGAGCCAAACGATGCCGCCCTATGGCGTCGTATTAACTCAACATTCTCAAGCTTCTTGACTGGGTTCTGGTCACAAGGTGGACTAGTTGGAGGCAGCCCTAACCAGGCTTACTACGTAAAAGTAGATGCTTCTAATAACCCACAAGCATCAATTGATAATGGAGAAGTCCATATTGAAGTTGGTGTGGCTCTTCAGCGTCCAGCTGAATTCGTAATCATCAAAATCGGTCAGTTTAACGGTAGCACTACCGTTACTGTGGCGTAAAGGAGATAAACACAAATGCCAGATACAGTAATCAATCGGTTCTCTACAATAGCGACCGACCCTCTACGCTCGTTTAGGTTTCGCGTAGAATTCACAGCAGCTGCAGATGGAGTGTTTGCTACAAAGCTAAACACAACATCTGGTCAATCAGCAAGCGCAACAACGATGTCTACAGGGTTTATTGGTGGATTTACCTCTATCAGCGGCCTAAACATCACAACACAAGCTATTCAATACCGTGAAGGCGGTTACAACACCACTGTTCACCAGATTCCTGGAATGACAACCTTTACACCAATTACTATGCAGCGTGGAGTTCTTTACGGAAATGACCAAGCTATCACATGGATGCGTGGCCTATTTGCTGCTGCTTCTGGAGATGGACTTGCTGCTGGAATATCAGGAACAACTGGCTCACAAGGTTTTCGTGTTAACATTAAAATCTATGTAATGGACCACCCAAACTCAGCAGCCACTAACGCACCTCGCATGGGATTTGATATCCGTAATGCTTGGATTACTCAGCTAAACTACACAGACCTAAATGCAAATGATGGGGCAATCCTATTTGAGTCAATGAACCTTGTTCATGAGGGACTTTCAGTGTTCTTCACAGACTCCAGTGGAGACCCAGTAGGTATAAGCAATACTGATACAGCAAAGCGTAAAGCAGCTCTAGCTTAAACTAACTAAAGGAGAATAATAAGTGTCAAACGTCATCACTGATGCGGAACTCGTATCACAATTCGCTAAAAAAGCTATGGAAGAGCCTGAGGCGGTTATCGCGCCGTCTCAGGCCCCTTCCGATAACACAGTTGAACTTCCAGGTGGTTATGCAACGAACTCTGGAAAAATTGTTAAAGTTGCAGAGGTTCGTGAGTTAAACGGTGCAGATGAGGAAGCTATTTCTCGCGCTGGTTCTAGAGCCAAAGCATTGAATGTAATCCTTCAACGAGGGTTAGTTCGAGTAGGAGACGAAGAAGTTACTAAAGATACATTAGACAATTTGTTGTCTGGAGACAGAGACGCTATTTTAATTGGTATCCGAAAAGTAACTTTTGGAGAGACATTAGACATGTCTATTCGATGCCCACTATGTTTAGATGAGCACGAGTCAACAGTAAACCTAAATACTGACGTTCCAGTTGTATCACTGCTTTCGGCCGAAGATAGGTCTTGGGTTGTAAACACAAAGAGCGGTCCAGTAGGGGTAACCCTTCCTACAGGTGTTGTACAAAAGAAATTAATGGACAACGCTGACAAAACATCTTCTGAAATTAACACTTTATTACTTAGCGGCTGTGTGTTAACTGTAAATGGTGTCCCATCTATGGGAGCTCATACGGCACTGTCTTTAAGCATGTCAGATAGAACAAAAATTATTGAAGATATTATTAATCGTAACCCAGGCCCACGCCTTGGGGAGGTGAAAATAGCTTGCAAGGCATGTGGTGAGGGTATTGACCTACCATTAAGCTTGCTAGATTTGTTTCAACTCTAGTTCATATGATGATTTACTAAATCAATATGAGATTTTAAGTAGAGCATTTAACGGATGGACTTTAACAGAAATTAAAGACCTATCAGTTAGAGAAAGAAAGAATTGGTTAGACAGAGCACTGCGCTATAGCGGAAGGAGTTAACAATGGCTGATAGCAAAAGCGGCATGAATTTGCCAACATCTAATAAGACAAGCCTTGTTATTTCCGACCTTAAAAGCGGTATCTCTGGCATGCGACAAGAGACTTCCTTACTTAAACAAGACTGGACAAACCTTGTTCAAACCATGGGTACTGGTGTAACCAGACTCAATGGTGTAGGCGGAGGGCCTGGCGGTCAATCATCAAATAAAGTTGCGCCAGACCCAACGTTCTCTAATACGGGGCAACAGCAGCAAGCAATCGGTAGTAACCAAGTGTTTGCTGGACCCACTCAACAAGCAGCTATTGGATGGAGTGGGGGTGCTGGAGGAAGTGGACCAGTAGGAAGTAGTACTGGTGGAGCTGGGGGAGCTGGACGCTCTAATCTAACTGACTTTATTCAAGCTAACCCAGGTGCAGGTTTAGTTTACGGAGCTGGTACAGCTCTTATGGGGGCTAATGCAACCTCCGATATGGTGCAGGCTCAGTTACTTTATACTCGTCAACAGGCTATGGTTGGCGGGACTATTACAAACCCAACTGTAACTTCAAAAGATAAAGCATCCTTAAACACAGCACTAGCAAGTGATAACTCTTTAGCTCTTATGAGCCCAGAAGAACGTAGACTTGCAATTGGAAGAAATTTTGCTAAAGACGCAACTATGCGTTTTGCATCTGGAGCCGCGGTTAACGACAAGATGGATGCATCTAACGCTCTTGCCGCTGGTCTATCTTATGGATTAAATGGCCCTAATTATTTAACAGGTAAAGGTGGAACCTACGAAGGCAGCTTTGCTCAAGGAGTAGCAAATGCCTCTAACTTAGTTCCTGGTATGGGTGGCGAAGGAACAATGCGAGCCGCAGGCAGCATGCAAAACGCCAGAACGAACAACATGCTTAAGGGTGTTGGCATTCAAATTAGAGATGATAAAGGTAACTTAAAGCCACCTGACCAAATTGTGGATGACTTATGGAAAAAGATTTGTAGAGAATACGCTGGAGCGTACGGCGCTGGAAAAATGCCATCTGAAGCTGAAATGAACATTGGTTTCCAACAAGGAAACTCTATGGACTCGCTGCTACAGAATATGTTTGGTTCTGACCCAATGGTTTATAACCTTATTAAAAATGGACTTTTGTTTAAAGCGCGTACAGGCGGAGCAAAAATTAATGCTCAAACCTCTCAAGATGCTGGGTTTACTACAGCCGCAGTTCGTTCATTTAATAATGCTAATAGCATAGCTACCCAAGGTTTAATGCTAACTTCAGACCTTGGAGCTGGGGCATTTGGCGCAACTAAAAACTTGCTTACTATGCAGGGAAATGAAATGAATAGGTCCATGCCTGTCGCAGTTCAAGGACTAAACGTTACTGCTGCTATTTTGCAAACGCTTGGAGCAGCTGGAAATGGTATTGGAAACAACATTGTAAAGTTCCTTACCGCACTTGCGGCAAACGGCGGTAAAGCAGCTGGCGGTGAAGTAGGTGGAGCAAGTCCTTACATTGTTGGTGAAAAGGGACCAGAAATGTTCATCCCTAAAACTGATGGGGTTATTATCCCTAACCATTTGCTCAACACTAAAAACCGTCACCAGGGGGGCGGAGTTCATGGCCCAGGTCACCCAGAAGGAAAAACTTATAAGGGCGCTGAACTTGAAAAGCTTCTTAAGCAAGCTGGGTTTAGTGGAAAAGGTCTTGAGGATGCAATCAAGATTGTTGGCGCTGAGTCTAATGGACGCTCTAGCGCTGAGGGTGATAAAACTATTACTGACAGTACATGGGATTACAGTATTGGGTTATTCCAAATTCGTTCGTTAAAGGACTGGAAAAAATACAACGACCCTAAACGTGAGCCTTTGCACCTGTATGACCCTTTGCAAAACGCTAAAGAAGCATTTAAAATTAGTAATGGTGGTAAAAACTGGGGAGCTTGGAGAAACTCAGCGGCTAAATTAGGATTTATTGACCCTAAAACTAACAAACCTTATGAAGGCAGTGGTAGCTCGGACTCTGCTACAAAAACAGAAGAAGAACTACTTAATCAAGTAAGCTCTCAACTAGGCATAGACTCTACAAAGCTTTTAGCTGCGTACAAAGACTTTTTAAAGACTGGAAAAATTAAAGAAGGAACTTCTCTTTCTAGTATTTTAGGAACTGGAGCTGATGCAACAGGTATGGCTAATATGATTGGTTCTGCCGCAGCTACATATAACTACGGCGGAGTTACATTTAATATGAATGTTGTCGGAGGCGACCCTAAGAAGATGGAAAGCATGTTTAAGAGCTGGTTTGAAAAGCTTAAATCAGGTAACTTGATTGGAAGCAACTAATGGTTGATACAACATCACTTAGGGGCGTAACTGCTGCATCAAAGCTTCCCCCTGAAGACATTGATAATGCTGGGATTTTAGCTAGGCTTCAATCTCAAGGAATCAATGCGTCAAGCGTAGGAACAGTTGTATACAAGGCTGTAGTAAGTGACGCACAGAATGCAGCTAGATTAGCCGCAGAACAAAAAATTAAAGATGCGCAAAATAAAACAGTAGAAACTACAACTAAAAAGCAAACAGGCGTTCCAACCCCTACAAACTACAAATGGAACCTTCCGCCACATGAGTGGAGCTTGCCTTTGCAACCTCAAAAATTAGACCCAACTTTTGTAGGAAACCAAAGCACAAGTGACTCTTTTCATGGACTTAGACGAGGTCGTATTTGGTTTTGGGGAGGCGCCTCAGACATTACTCAATTAGATGATAAAGGGCAGGCTAAGACAGCTGGAACAATAGCTACTGAAAAGCTTAAAGCTGGAGATGTTCAAGTAGGTTCTGGCGGAGTATTGTCGCAGTCAGATAACCAATACGGCTTTCAATTTTTATGGAATCCTGCAACTATTAGCACAAGCGTTGCTAGAAATATGGATATTACCCCTAGTCCAGCAGATACACTTAAAGTTGTAGCTGGTGCGTTCCCTGGACAAGAAACTGTTTCTTTTAATATTCAATTGGATAGAGTGAATGATTTTGCCTGTTTAAAGGCTTTACAAAATCCAGAATTGCAAAGTAATTATTATAAAAGCTATTTTCCTGGAAGCAACACCGAAGAAACTTTTAAGTCAAAAATAGATAAATTATTAGCTAGAGGGACTATGGCTGACCTTGAATACTTATTCAAAGCTATTAATGGCGGATACGCTTGGAAAAACCTACTTGGAAAAGAAACTGCAAATATTGGATTTTTAATGCCTACCTTGCTTGGTATGCAAATTGGCCCAGATTTAGACAGTTTAAATTATGTAGGTTGGTTAACCAATATAGGTATTCAACACTCAGATTTTACTCAAAATATGGTGCCGCTACGAACAACGGTGTCCATTAACATGGAATGCTTTGCTGGCAGCGCAATCACAGCATTAGGGGGTTAAAATGTCTATCTACAAAGGCTCTAGATATGAGTACTCAACAATTGACTATGTAGCTACTAAAACTTACATAGAACGTCCTATTGTGTTTTACACATTTTCTGATTTAGGGTTTGTTAATTACTGGGAACACACTTATTTACAAGGAGAGCGCTTAGACCAATTAGCTGACCGTTACTACAAAAACCCAGAGTATTGGTGGGTAATTGCTGAGTTTAACCCTGCCATTATAGATTTAAATAATATTGAGCCAGGTACTATTTTAAAGGTGCCTAATGTTTAAGTATGTCAGCGTTACTTTTCCAAATACAAATCTTAGCCCAACCACTATATACAGCTTTACCCTGTCACAAAAACGGTATCAACATGAGGTAGCAACTATTGAGTTTAAAGACTGGGGTACAGAGTTTGATATTATTCAACCAGGTGAGCCTATAACTGTATCAATTAATAACAAAGTAGAGTCTAAAACATTTTATGGGTATGTGCATAACGTGTCAGTTGATAGAGCCCCTGGTAAGTTTTTTGCATCTGTTACCTGTGTTGGTGGTTCATTTTCTATGAAACAAAGCAGACAGACGGTATTTAAAGATGTTACAGCTGATGAGGTAATTAAAAAAATAGCAACAATTCATAATTTTGTTTGCTATGCCGTTCCGTATGCTCGCATTTACCCTCAAATTTCACAAGCTGGATTGTCGGACTGGCAGTTGATGACGAGACTAGCTAAACAATGCGGGTATACTTTGAGAGCGCAAAACACAGAACTTTACTTTCAACCTATTATGGAAGAGTATACAAAATATCGTTCAGAAGCCCCAGTGTTTACCATGCGTTCAATGGCGCACCCAGACGGTTCTAATTTATATTCATTTAAGCCTGTAATTAGTGAATCAATGACTTATGACGAGGGTACAAAAGCTGCCGTAGCGGTCACGGGCGTAGATGTGTTAGCTAGCGTACCGTTAACTGTAACCCAACAAGTTAGAAACAAAAAAACAAGAGCCAAACAACAATTTGAGTTTTTTGATAAATTTGAAACTTCAGTCGTAGCTTTAGACCAAACAGTTGCAAAGTTTGAGGCTGAGGCAGCTGAAAATAGAAATTATTTTCCATACAGGGCTGAAGCTGAAGTTCTAGGCAATCCTAATCTTAGACCAGACATGGCTGTATATTTAAACGGTGTAGGTCAACCTTATTCTGGGTATTGGATTATTTTAGAAACTGAGCACAACATTATTGAAATAGAAAGAAACCTTTTTGTATACACAACTACTCTTAAAGTTGGAGCAGATTCTTTAGGCGCTTCTGGAACCTGGACAGACAGCCAAACTGTTGCTATTCCTGCATCAAAACCACAAAGAACTATACTTCCAAATGTAAAACAAACTAAAGTACGCCCTGTTACAGCCTTGGCTAGCCCTAAGCGTGTTACAAACCAAGCTTCAAAAAGTAGCTTTGGAACTATTGAAAATAGAGCTAAGCAGGCTAGCACTACTTCTAGAGCAAACACCCCAGTAGTTTGGAAAAGTAAAACGTCTTCTCTAAACACTATTATACCAGTTGCTAAAAAGTCTCCTATAATTAGCACCCGTTTAGCACAAAAAAGGGTGGGTAAATAATGGACGCTAGATTCTATGGACTATACAAAGGCGTATGTATAGATAACGATGACCCAGATAAGCTCAATAGAATTACACTTCAAGTTCCTCAAGTTTTAGGTATACAAATTACTAACTGGGCTTTGCCATGCACCCCTGTAACAAGTAACGCTAATCACCCAGACCATAAAAAACATTTAGCATCTGAGGTGGCGGCTTTACTACAAGCTCACGCTAATCACACAGATACTGTGACCACTATAGCTAACACAGTTCCAGGAGTTGTTGGGGGAGGTTCGCACTCACACACAATTACTTTGGCTTTAGCCCATACAAATAACCACACAGGTAAAACTCCAGATTCAACGTTTAATCTTGACCATGAACACGAGCCAACTACTGACCCTTTAGACAAAGATGGGTCTGAGGACGGACTAACTGCCGCAGAACACACATATCATCGAGAGGTTCCAAATGTTGGTCAGCAAGTTTGGGTTATGTTCGTCGCTGGAGACCCTAACTTTCCAGTATGGATGGGAGTATAAAAATGACAGAGCGAGCTATATCAATGCCCTTTTCAATTGACGCCTCTGGCGGCATCGGGTACTCAGAAAGATTAGAGAAAATTTGGCAAGACAGGGTTCTTTTAGCTGTCATGACATCGCTTACTGAACGTGTAATGCGGCCTGATTTTGGTGGCACTGTGTCGTCTTCTTTATTTGAAAACCCAAATGACGCTATTACTTTGATTAAACAGTCTGTGCAAATTACATTTTCTCGCTGGTTAACCCCATTAACTTTAATAGATGTAACTGGGTATGTAAGCGACGACAACTCTTTAATGGTTGAAATATTCTATAACTTAAAAGAAAGCTCTCAAGAGCAGAGTGTAACGATAAAAACTGCTATCCTAAGTAGGTCTGGCGACATAATCCTGGAGGTTCCAAATGGCTGATATTAACTACGTCCCGCAAGTGGACTATACGTCTAAGGACTACGCCTCTATTAAAGAGGATATGGTTTCTCTTATCCCAAGCTATTTACCTGCATGGACAAACCGAGATAGCGCCGACTTTGGAATCACTTTAATTGAGCTATTTTCATACATGGGTGACGTACTGAACTACTATATTGACCGTTCAGCTAATGAGGCGTTTATCTCTACAGCAAGCCAAAGAGATAGTGTTTTACAAATTGCACGTTTACTAGGTTACAGCCCTAGTAAAGCTATTGCAGCAACTGTGACTTTAACTTTTTATAACTCTACGGCTTCTGTAATTACAGTGCCAGCTAAAACACAGGTGGCAACCAGCTCGTCAACAAGTGGTTCTCAAATTATATTTGAAACCGACTCTGCTGTAAGTGTACCTGCACAAGTAGGTAGCGTTAAAGGCTCTGCCACAGTCGCTGCGACTCAAGGCTCAACAGTAAACTCTGAAAACATTGGAACATCAACTGGTTTAATTAATCAAGTCTGGGAGTTACAAAAAGCCCCGTTAATTAACGGGTCTATCTCAATTGTTGCTGGCGCCTCTAACTTTACTGAAGTGCCTTACCTCATTGACTACAATAACTATGACCCTGTGTTTGCAACCTATACAAATGCAACAGGAAACTCGTTTGTATTGTTTGGCGATAACATTAGCGGCCGTGTTCCAGATGCTGACGCCATTATTTATGCTACTTACCGTATTGGTGGAGGATTAACTGGAAATGTGGCAGCTAACTCTTTAAAAACTATTTTAACAAATGCGGTAACTGGGTTATCAGTAAATAATATTCTAGCCGCTACTGGAGGAGCTGATGAGGAATCAACAGACTCTATTCGTGCAAATGCCCCTTTAAGCTTAAGAGCCTTAAACAGGGCCGTTTCACTAGCGGACTATTCTGCGTTAACCGTAGCTGCAGGAGCGGCTAAAGCTAATGCTGTTGCAGACGTATATACAAGCGTAACAGTGTACTTTGCACCTTCTGCGGGTGACCTAGGGGTTACTAATGATGGAGTTACCCCCTCAACCGTGTTTAATACATACAAAACATTTATTAATGAGTACTTAGTTGGAAAAGTTCCAGCAAATACAACTGTTACTTTTCAACCACCTAGCTATGTTGAGCTTAGTATCCAAGCTGTGGTAACAGTACTCCCTCAATATCGACAAACGCTAGTAAATACAGCTGTAAATTCTATTCTTACTGAGCTTCTTGCCTTTGATAACGTAACTTTTGCTGACACAATCAGGTTAAATGATGTTCTAGGCGCAATCAACTCTGTAGAGGGAGTTGCTTATGCTCAAGTTGAAAAACTTGTAAGAAAAACAAATGACCTTACTTATGTGATTACTAATAAAGCGGCTTCAGGAACGGTAGCCACTTTAACAATTGGTACTCATAGCGTAGCTGTTGGTGACACAGTATCTATTAGTAATGTAGATACTACTTTTAATGGTACTTTTGTTGTTACAGCTGTTGGAGCAACAACTATTTCATACTCATTGATTTCTGCGGTTGTGGCATCAACCCCTACAGCTACAGGAAGTCTTACAGAGCTTATTGTCGCTGATGTTGTGTGCGCAGCTAATGAAATCCCTAAGCTAAGCAATGCTAATTTAACTTTGTCCTTTACTGGGGGTATTACTAACTAATGGCACGGTATGGAATTAGCTATTACGGGCTTTCAACTTATGGTGCTGAAAGCCCTGTTAGTTATGCCGTAAGTAATTTAAAAGCTAAAGCTATTACCTACGGAACTATTAAAATTACATGGGATAGCCCTTCGGGTAACTGGTCTAAGATTAAATTAGTTCGTAACTCATATGGATTTCCTGTAGATGAAACAGACGGTACTCAATTAGATATTAAAAAGAATGGGTTGTACGAAGCATACAAAGAAACAGACCCTGTTATGTATCTAGATGAAAAATTAGCTCAAAATGAGTTTTACTATTACTCTCTATTTGTATTTGAACGAGTTAACTATAAGTGGTTACGTGTTGGAGACATTATTGGCTTGTCTGTAAAAGACTACGGGTACAAAGACAAATTATCTGAATACCTACCAAACGTATATAAACTACCAAGTGTTAACGCGACAGTTAGTGTTACAGACACAGTAGAAAACGCAACTTTAAGTTCTTTTTTAAATCTGTTTGGGTTTCAATTAAGCGAATACCACACTTTAACTAACCTGTTAGTAAACCGTTATAATACCTCTACAATTGGAGGTAAGCTTCTTCCATCTATTTTGCAACAATTTGGTATTCCTTATGAGCCAGAAATTGGATATCAACAATCTCGTATTTTAGCAAGAGACGCTGGAGCTATCTACAAAGGTAAAGGAAGCTACGACGGTTTAAGAGAGTTTTTAAAAGGATTTACTGGATGGGCTGTCCCTACAGTAGCTGACGTACCTAACCCAACCATAAATGGAATTGTAGTAAGTCATAATAAAATGCTTGATTACAATGACTCTTCATTTGAAGAATCAATAGGTCATTGGACAAGCTCTACTGGAACCTTGGCTTGCCTAAATAAAAGAAACATAACTGCATTTGCTATTAATACAAATGTAGCTACCTTAACTATTGGCGCTCATAACTATCAAATTGGAAATAGAATAACTATTTCGGGCTCTGATAAACCTTTGTTTAATTCTGTAACTGGTTTAGTTATTACAGCTAGAACAGCAACCACAATATCGTATGCATTAACAGCTGGTAATTTAACAACAATTGATGCTTGGAATAAAACCACAGGTAAGTATCCTGTGGTTGCACCAGCCCCAGCTCCTTGGGTAGAGACAACTGCGCCAGCAGACTATCCAAATAAACAGCTTGGAATAATGGCCATTAAAAACTTAAGTGCTTCTCCAGCAACGGTAGCTGCAGATTGTGGTTCAGACGCGCCCATTATTAAAGGTGTCCCTGTCACGGCAAGCACAGCTTACACGTTTAGCGTTTACACAGTTAATTCAACTACTAGCCGTCAAGTAACCTTAAACATTAAATGGTACACGCGGTTTGGCGTTTTAATAAGTACCTCTACTGGCTCAGCTACAGCTAGCGGTACTGGTGTATTTTCTGCTCGCCCTACAGTAACTGGAACTTCGCCAGCAACCGCATACTACGCTGTTCCTGGTATTTCTATTGCTGCTCTTGCTGGCTCTGCAAGTAATGAGTACCAGTATTTTGATTGCGCTCAATTTGAAGCTGCAAATGCGGTTACTTCATTTGATGAAGCTCGTCAACTTCACATTACTTTTAAAGCAACTAGAATTAATGAATTAAGAAACCCACATTTTGCATTAACTGGCGGCACTAATGCTTCACCAATTGTTGTTCCGTGGACCGTTACTGGCTCAGCAACTAGAACTATTGATGCAGCTACAGCTGAACCAGACACCACTATCTGGGCTACTAGATTTAAAAGAGTCGTATCTAATACTGCTAGAGTTGAAACTTTATATACACATTGGTTTAAAGTTGGTAACGTAGTTTCTATATATAACATGGGTGCTCCTTTTGACGGAGTTAAAACCATAACTGCTGTTGGTGAAACTGTATTAAGCGGTAACACTGTAGTTAACTATCCTTATATTGAATTTGCCGTATCTAATCCAGATATTACAAGAGTTGCAGACACAGATGGGGAAATTTGGAACTCAGGTAACGCCCTTAAATTAGTAGCTTCTGCAAACGGAGTAGTAAACGTTAAATCTTGGGATGGTTCTAACGGCTCCCAGTTAATGCCTATTTATTACCCAGGAACAAGCTATACATTTAGTATTTATGTAAATAAAGATGAATATGCAACAGCCCCTACGTTTGAAGCGATTACTCCATACATAAGTTGGTATAACGCAGCTAGTAATTTAATCAGCACATCAACTGGTGATACTACTAACGTTACTAAGTTTGAAGGGTCATGGGATAGGCCACATGTAACCGCAGTTGCCCCTTCTAATGCCGCGTACGCAGTTGTTGGGGTTAACTGGGCTGCTACTAATGGTCATACAATATGGCTTGACTCGGCCCTATTTGAAGAGTCCGCAGAAGTATTTACTTTTTTTGATGGCGCTAGTGGTTACGGAGATACTCCTAACTATATTTGGGAAAACAATGCCCCTAATGCATCACGAAGCCATTACTATAAAAATCGTTATGCGGTAGCTGCTCGAACTGGAGACTCTACGTTTGTCGATAAATTGCCTTTAGGCTCAACTGTAGCTATTTACGTAGGTCAGCCAAAAACTTAAAAGTCCGTGATAGTGTGTGCCTCCCCTACAAGGAGGTCCAATGGACAAGAACTATGTGATAGTCGCTGGCAACGGCGTAACAAGCAGAGCTAACCTAGAGGCTCTTATTGAAGACCATTTCTATGCTCACGGGAAAAACGGCGATGAAGTAATTGTTGTCATTCCTTATAAAGAAAAAGCTAGTCAAGGTCAAATCTTTGCAACTCAACTTGCAAAAGATAAAAACAAAGAACTAATCGTTTACTCTGAGTCTGGCAAGTTTGACGGAATGCCAGCAGCTTCAGTTATTGACGGCTCAATAGAAGATGCCGCAAAAGCTTTTGCTAAAGAAAACGCCGTCGCTTTCATCCTGTGGTCTGACGAAGACGCAGAAACCCTAGACATACTTAATGCAATGTCTGCTGAGGGTATCCCTTGCTTTGACTTAACTGAGGGACTAATGAAGCTTCAACCATCTGATGGTAAGAAGGTTGCTAAGCCGATAATCCCAGAACAGGAGCAGGTCAAACCAAAGGCGGAGGTAGTTGAAGATGGCGAAGATGAAGAGGGTGAGGAAGAAGACTTCGAAGACGAAGACGAAGAAGAAACCCTTGACGAAGAAGTCTTGGAGAATCTCTATTACGGAATCCAAGCCGTCGCCCAAATCTTCGCGCAAGCCCTCGTAGAAGCCATGGGGAATACCCCTGAGAAGCCTTTAAAGGGCCCTCAGGCGTGATTACAGGCTTGCCCCTAGAGGTGTTACAGGAAATGGCCAAACGGACCCGTAATCGGGGCGCTAGGCACCTTTATACAGAGTTGGGGGTTGCCCGAAATAAGGTTCAGGCTGCCATAACCTACCTACGTAATATTGGGGCAATTGAGACAAGTACCGTAAAGTTCGCAAATGGTAGACCTATTAAGAGCATCAATATCACGGACCTGGGTAACGAATTGCTGGGACATACTGTTGGGACATACAGTGGTACATACATACAGCAACCTGAGCAGAATAGCTATATACCCAATATAGCTTATTCATATATAAGCAAACCGAATAGCGAACAGGGTTCGCGGGAGACACACGTGAGTGAATATTATTATGATGAAGATGAGCGTCTAGAGGCTCAGCGTAAGTTCCGTGAAAAGCAACATGCCGAGAAGCTTGAGGCTCATGAAGACCGCCGTCAGAAAAAGATGGTTAAACGTAGTCAGGCTAATGCCGCTTCATGGTCGCCTACAGACTCGACGTTTGAGTTTGCAGAGCAGATGCACGACCTGTGGCATATCAAGCCGTGGCAGGTCACACGCAGTCGTTTTAGGTATGCTCTTGACTCTAAGCGCAAAGAGTTCAACACCGATGGCGCTATTGAGTTAGAGATGATGAAGTTGTTCTTTAGCCAGATTAAACACGACACTAAACTCGTAGACCCTGAGATGGTGTGGAAACGGTTTATCGTTCAGTATCACAACTTGCTTACTGAGGTTCAGCGTTCTAAGGTTACGCCCGAAGAGATTGAGCTTATTAAAGAGAAGGCCAAGCGTTCTATGGAATGGATGGATAATGTTTAAACTTGATGAGCTAAAGATTCGTCGTCGCTCATGGGTTCAGATGGCTAACATCCCAACTGCGCGTCTTGGGTGGACTTTAGAAGACTGCATTGAGGTTGATGATAAGGATTTAACTCAGATTAGAAAATGGTTAGATACAGTTAAGAATAAAAAAGTAATTAGGGCAGTAGGTTCAAAAGGTTGCGGTAAAGGTCTTATGTTTTGGGGAACACCAGGGCATGGCAAAACCACTCTGGCGTTGTCCGTGATACAAGAAGTAATGTCTACATTCCCCCTTGACGCTTTTGATGTTAAAGATAACGGGCCTTTGATTAGGCCTTGCTATTTTGCCACCTTTAATGATGTCCTAGATTTAAAGGGCGCCATGATGGACGGCCCAACCGATGACCAAGAGGTTATTTTCACAGGTATGCTCGGGGAGTGCCGAAATGACGCCTATAACATCAGAATCCTGGTTATAGACGATATTGGCAAGGAACACGCCAGCCTAAGCGGTTGGCAAAAAAATATGTTGCATCACGTTTTACGTACCAGATTCAACAATGGATTGCCTACCATTGTTACCACTAACATTGAGTTAGAGGATTGGGCAGGTCTATACGGTGACGCTACAGAAAGCTTTGCGAATGAAGCCTTTGGCTACCTTCCTATTACTTCTAAACGTGGGGACCTACGCCGATGAAAGAACGAAACATGAGTGATACTAGCAATCGTCTTGTTCAAGTATTTCTAAGTCAAGCGCAAACACCTGGACCTGGGATATTTGAAGTTACTGCGGACGACCCAGGAAATTTATTTTGCACATGCCCTGGGTTTCGCGGACGACACACATGTAAGCATACTAAGTTTGTACAGGCTAGGATAGACAGCAACAAGGGAAACTATCCTTTGGAAATCTCAAGTCGTGCTACACGTGATGACGCTTTAAAAGCTAAAGAGTCTAACGACAACTTTCGAGAGTTCGTTATTAAGTTTGGAAAAATAGAGGTCTACTAATGCTCAAGGGAGATATCAGTAATGAGCTCCCACAAAGAATAATAGTAGTAGCCGACGTATTCTTAAATGTAGAGCGAATTGTAAAAAAGAAATTTAAAGTATTCCCTGTTGTCAAAGTTAATAAAACTACTAGACGGGAAATATTAAGTTACCTGTTTCTATTAACAAACAAGCGTGGGGTAACTCTTGAGCTTGTGTCATTTGATTTGTCTGAAGAAGAACTTGACGAGGTCATGCTTGTGCTTGACAAGATGGGTACTAATCCATTTAGATACTGCACATCGTACGATAGGTTTGAGCAGTTGGTTGCTGAACTTCCGTATAGACCTGAGGTCATAGGTGTGCTAGACATACCTACTCGATTACTACGATACGGTCACTGGGGATTGGATTTCACTGCGCTATGAATAACGAAGCAAGGTTAATAAGCAAGATAATTGCTGACCGTAATATTGGCCTGGCTCTTGAAAGCAGTGTGAACGAAAACTGGTTTGCAGATGCTGCAGATAAAAAGATATTTAGATTTTTACATGCACACTATACAAATTATCAAGAGTGCCCAAGCCTTGACGTTGTAGTTGAGAATTTCCCTACTTATCAGCTGTTAGATGTTCAAGACAATATTCATTACCTTCTTGATAAGTTAGTTGAGAACCGTAGAAAAGTTGCCATCATCCATACAATCGGTGAGGCTTTAGATTCTATTGAGAAAGACCAAGACCATGAGGGTGCGCTTACTGCTATCGAACGTGGACTTATAAAGTTAGAAGAGTCAGGGTTAAATCGTTCTAACGACTTAGAAATTACTGAGGCTGTTAAGAGAGCCAAGGAAGAGTATGAGTTTAGAAAGGCAAACCCAGGTCTTTTAGGTATTCCTACTGGTTTTCCTACAATGGATGAGGCAACTTCAGGATTACAAGGCGGTCAGCTAATTGTTATTGTGGCTCCGCCAAAGACTGGTAAATCAACTCTTGCTTTGCAGATTGCTTTGAACGCTCACCTTATTGGCAAGGTTCCTATGTTTATGTCTTTTGAAATGAGTAACGCTGAGCAGAAAAGCCGTTACTACGCTATGCGTTCTAGAATCTCACACCGCAGACTTATGACAGGTACTTTGGCCGCGGATGAAGAGGCTCGTTACTTTAAACTTGTTGAAAGCATTGAACAGATGAGTGACCGTTTTTGGTTTGTAGACTCATCAGGCGGTCAAACAGTAGGGGCTGTGGCAAGCAAGGTGCAAAGCAAGAACCCAGACATTGTATTTATTGACGGCACTTATCTTATGATTGATGAGCAGAGTGGTGAGTCAAATACACCACAGGCAATTACTAACATAACTCGTTCTTTAAAACGTTTAGCTCAGAAGATTAACAAGCCAATCGTTATCTCTACACAGGCTCTTACTTGGAAAATGAAGAAGGGTCAAGTAACTGCTGACTCTATTGGTTACTCATCTTCATTCCACCAAGATGCTGACGTTATCTTTGGTCTACAGCGAGAAGACGAGAACGTAGATGACACCCGCCTGCTTCGTGTAGTCGCTAGCCGTAACGGTGGACTTAGTGAAGTATCTTTGATGTGGGATTGGAACACAGGTTACTTCCGCGAGATTAGTGATGATGACCTATGACAATCGAAGAGATGACAGATACGTTATCTCGTCTTGGAGTTGAGGTATTAGATACCCGCGGATACGAGATTAACGGCTACTGCGCGGCTCATGAGCAGCGTACAGGCCATGTTGACCATAACCCTTCATGGTGGATTAATGCGGACTCAGGAGCCTTCATATGCTTCTCCTGTGGTTGGAAGGGCAACTTATATACATTGGTTAGTTACATCCAAGATATCGAGTATACAAAGGTTGGGGATTGGTTAGGCTCTGCCGCTAGCCTTACTGCTCGTTTTAGTAGATTAACAAATGCAATAAAGCGCAAACCTATTGAGGACATAACAGTTGTTACCGAATCAATGCTATCTGCCTACACGCAGGTTCCAGAGTATCCGCTTGAGGTTCGCGGGTTATCCACAAAGAGCGCGGCTAAGTACGGTATTTTATGGGACGAGCGCGCTGGTAACTGGATTATTCCAATTAGAGAGCCAATCAATAACACTTTATTAGGATGGCAAGAGAAGGGCTTCTCTCATCGTTACTTTAATAATAAGCCTGCAAAGATAAAGAAGAGCATAAGTTTATTTGGGTACGAGCATTATAAAGGCGGAGACATGATTGTCGTCGAGTCTCCCCTAGACGTTGTTCGTCTTAGTTCTATCGGTATTGATGGAGCGGTTGCGACCTATGGAGCCATAGTGTCCTCTGCTCAATTCAATCTCATACGTGGCGCCGATAGGATTATTTTTGCTATGGACAATGACGACGCGGGGCGCGCCTCATCACAGGCTCTACTAGAAATGTGTGAGCAAATGGGTGTAGAGTGCTGGTTCTTCAATTACAACGGTATTGATTTAAAAGACGTAGGCGGTATGAGCAGGTCAGAGGCACTGACTGGTTTATCGACTGCTCGTCATATTCTTAGAGGGGTGTCAAAATGATTATTGGATTAGCGGGGTACGCTCAGTCTGGAAAAGACACGGTAGCTAATTACCTATCTGAGTTTGGCTTTACACGTATTGCTTTTGCTGACCCTATAAGAGATTTATTGTATGAGATGAATCCTCTAGTTAAAGATGGTTACAGGGTTCAAGGGGTTGTTGACGCTTTTGGGTGGGACAGGGCAAAAGTTGAATACCCAGAGCTTCGCAACCTATTGCAAACTTTGGGCGTAGGGGCTCGCAAAACTTTTGGTGATGACTTTTGGGTAGCACAAGCTTTAAATAAAGTTGACTTTAAAAACGATTTTGTTATTACTGATGTTAGATTCCCTAACGAAGCGGTTGCTATCAAACGTCTTGCTCCCTCTCAAGTGTGGAGAATAGTCAGGCCTGGAGTAGATGCTGTTAATTTACACGAATCAGAGACTGCCATGGATGATTGGAGATATGACCAAACCTTTTTCAACGCAGGTTCTATAGAGGACTTAAGACAGTCTCTTTCTGTAAGGATGAGGGCTCTAGTATGAAAGAGCAATACTGGTCTTGGTTACTAGCCGTAATAGGTGTGGCTGGTATTTACTTTGTTGGTCGTAAGACTATATGGGGCTGGATAGTTCTTTGCTTTAACGAAATATTATGGATTACATATGCCCTTATTACTAAGCAGTATGGCTTTATATTTTCAGCCGTAGCTTATGCTGCCGTATACATTAAATCTTTCATTCACTGGAGGCGTGAAGAGTGACCTTTACTGGCACCCTACTTCCGTATCAACCAGAGGCTGTGGACCGCATGTGCGAGCGCAGTAAGATGTTGGTGGCCTATGACCTTGGTTTAGGCAAGACGGTTATTACCATTGCCGCTTTAGAACGTCTTATGGATGAGAACAAAATTAAAGAGCCAGGTCTTATAATCTGTTTATCTTCATTGAAGTATCAATGGGCTAATCAGATTGAGAAATTTACAGATGGAACTTCAAAAGCTTTGGTTATTGATGGTACGCCGAACAAACGCGCAGAGCAATACGAACAGGCGTTTGATTGGCGGAACACGGGGGTTGATTACATTATCCTTAACTATGAGCAAATTGTTAACGACTGGGACAAAGTACGACACCTCCCAAGAGGCTTCGTGGTGCTCGACGAAGCAACAGCTATCAAATCGTTCAAGTCAAAACGTTCCAAAGCCGTAAAGAGGTTAATCAATGCACCGTTCAGGTTTGCGCTCACAGGTACCCCTATTGAAAATGGCAAGCCTGAAGAGCTTTATTCTATTATGCAGTTTGTCGACGCCAACGTACTTGGTAGGTTTGACATCTTTGACTCTGCTTTTATTGTAAGAAACTCTTGGGGAGCTCCGCAGTACTACCGTAATCTTGACACCCTTCACACAAAGATGAAAGAGGCTTCTGTGCGTAAAGCGCAGAAAGACGAAGACGTAGCTCCGTATCTTCCAGACACTATTCATAAAGAGCCTATTAAAATTAGCTTTGACCGTAAGTGCTCTAAGTTATATACCCGCATTGCTGGAGATTTACTATTTGATTTAGATGAAGCTCAAGCTTTGTTTGGCTCAGGCTTTAATGTAATGGCGCATTACGGGTACGCTTCGCAACGCGGCGGGCCTGAGGATGAGATGCGCGGTAAGATTATGTCTAAGATTGGCTCACTAAAGATGCTCTGCTCACACCCAGACCTTCTTCGTAGTAGCGCAGTTAAATTTAAATTACAATCTGGAGAAGGGTCCTCATACGCAAATGAACTGGTTGATTCTGGTGCTCTTGACGGCATTAATAGTTCACCTAAACTGGACTATACGGTTCAGTATGTTAAAGAGTTTCTTGAGCAAGACGAGGCGAACAAAGTAGTTATTTTTGCTACCTATGTTGACATGCTTGACAAACTATCTGATGCGCTTGGTCCCGACCAATGCCGTTTATATTCAGGTAAGCTAGACGCCAAAACTAAAGAGGAGAACAAAATTGCTTTTAACACTGACCCTGCTATTCGTGTTCTTATTTCTTCCGATGCTGGCGGGTATGGTGTTGATTTACCAGCGGCTAACTTACTTGTTAACTACGACCTTCCCTGGTCTTCGGGGGCTGCGGTCCAAAGAAACGGGCGAATCAGAAGAGCGTCCTCAACCTGGCCCTCAATTGTAATTCAAGATTTATTAATTGAAGGTTCTATAGAGGTACGGCAACACGAGTCTCTGCAACAGAAGAGCTCAATAGCAAATGCTATTATTGATGGGGAAGGTATGGATAAAGATGGTGGAGTGCCTTTGAGTGTTGGGGGCCTTAAGCAGTTCCTAGCTTCAGCAATTATTTAATGCCCCATAGCTCAGTTGGCAGAGCATCGCACTGTTAATGCGAGTGTCCCTGGTTCGAGCCCAGGTGGGGCAGCCAATCTCCCTTCGTCTAATTGGCAAGACTGCGGATTCTGGTTCCGCCTATCGAGGTTCGAGTCCTTGGGGGAGAGCTTTACACCCAACGATAATCGTTGGGCAGGTATACTTATTTAATGCCTAACGCGCCTAAAACACCTACGCGTACTATCCGCGTACCTGACGACCTATGGCTTGCTGTCCAGAAGAAGGCAGCCAAAGAGGGCGTTACAGTCACTAGCATTATTATCAAAGCTTTGGAAGATTACATTGCTGAGGTTGACAGCGCCTCTAAGTAGGGCATAGGTTAATCCCCTAACCAAGGGGGATACCGTGGAAGACAAAGAACTTAAGAATAATATTCGTCAATACCTCATGCTTAAAGATGAGCTTGACATGATTACAAAACGACAGAACGAAATTAAAAAACGTTTAATTGAAGTTGTTGATTCTGTTGAAGCAGACGACCGAGGTCACCGTGTTTTAATTGTAGAAGACGACGCTTTGGGTAATGTAACTCTTACTCGTCAGCGTAAAGTTTTTAAGAACCTTGACATGCAAATTGCTGAAGAGATACTTACTAAAAAAGGCATCAAAGACCAGTGTATTAAAATGATTCCTACAATTGATGAGGCTGAAATTATGGCAGCATTTTATGAAAACTATTTAACTGAAGAAGATATTGATGCAATGTTCCCATCTAAAATTGTTTACGCATTCTTATTGGATAAGTAATGTCAGAAGATTTTATTGATTCTATTCTTTCTGATTTGGATGAGTACTATCCAAACAGTAAGCGCAAGCGCAAGGTATCCGTCCCCAAGAAGCCAGAGATAGAACCTGACTTATCTTGGGATGCCAAACCAACTAAGAAGACTCTGCCTAACGGGAATGAAGTTGAGTTGTTTTCTATTGGTGCGCTTGCAGCAGCGTTAGGCCGCCCCGTAATAACTATCCGCACGTGGATTAAAGAGGGCTACTTACCTGCATCACCGTACCGCCTACCCACTAAGAAAAATATTAATGGGGAGGACCACCAAGGCCGACGTTTGTACTCTAGGGCCATGGTGGAGTCGACAATTGAGTTATTTCGTTCGGCTGGCGTTCTTCACACAAAACGTGTAGAATGGTCGCTACACCGACAACTTAGTAATAAGATTGCCGAGGCTTGGAATGACATCCGAGCAACAGAAAATAAAACAAACTAAAATAAAAGGATGATAAAAAATGGCAGTAAACAGAACAGATGAGTACCTTCCAGAGAACGACGAGTTCTCAAACAGTGCTCCAATTACAGACCGACCAGCACAGAGCACAAGCTCAGTAATTCAATCTGGTTGGGAAGCAGCAGATAAAGCATCTGCACCAGCAGGCGGATATCCAGTTGAGTTTAAGTTCAACGATGGAGAGTTCCAAGTAATCAAGTTCCTTGACCAAGATGGCCCATTTGCTATCTATAAGCAGCACTTTTTGTCACAGATTACAAGTGGTAAGCGTTCATTCGTTTCACTTGGTGCTAATGACCCATTGTGCGTAAAGCTTGGAAGCAAGCCTGAAGACAAAAAAGCGTTCACAGTTGCAAATCTAAGTGCACCTGGCGGACCACAGCGTCAAATGCTTATTGCAAGTCCACGTCTATACAAGTCACTGCATGCCGCACACTTCTCACCAGCAGGTCCTCTAACCAAGAACTACTGGGCGATTAGTCGTACAGGTAAAATGCAATCCACTGTGTACCACATCAACCCTGTTAAGCCACGTGACCTCGCTGAGGACTGGGGCATTACAGATGAAGAGGCGATTGAAAAAGCAATTGCTGCAATGGTGCCGTTTGAACGCTCTGCTATTAAAGAGCCAACATGGGAAGAACTAGAAGCAGTCGCTGCTTCACTTTCCTAAAACAATAGGTTGCTAAGGGGTCAGGTCATATCCCCGACTTGACCCCTTAGCTCACACAGGGGACATAACTTGAACATTATTACGACTAAAGAACAATTAGATGAGATGGTTGCTCACTATCTTAAGCAAGATGCTTTTGCTTTTGACGTGGAGACCGTAGGCGATAGCAGAGGCATACCTGCAGTTAATGAGGTACTTTGGATTAGTTTTGCAACACATGACCGTGGTGATGTAATTCCAATGGGACACCCACACGGTGAGTTTATATCTGAGTCTTTTCCATTGACAGGGCAAGGTGAGAAGCGCGTTGCCGCTGGGCTCCCTGCACGTGAGTTAGATTATTCAAGAGATAAAAAGAAAGCTATAAAGATATTTGGTGATGCTCCAGAGCAGCTATTTCCAGCAGAGGTATTTAAGGCGTTAAAGCCTTTATTATTCAACGATAGTATATTAACTATAGGTCACAACCTTGTTTTCGACCTCAGTTCTGTTGCTAAGTACTACGGTGGCCAAGTGCCATCAGGCCCATACTTTGACACGCTTATGGCATCGTTCTTATATGACAACAAGAACAAGGGCAAGCTTGGTCTAGATGATTGTCTACAGCGTGAGCTTGGGTTTTCTATGCAAAAAGGTATCGGTCATCAGGTTGAGTTGTATTCTTTTAATGAGGTCGCTAAGTATTCTTATTTAGATTCAAAATATACATTTCTATTGTGGAAGGCGCTTGTTCCAAAGTTAACTGCATCCGATGTAGATGGCGTTATGACCTTAGAGATGGATGTTCTTCGTGTGCTTTGTGATATGAAACTGACAGGGGCACCAATTGATATGGAAGAGCTTAAGATTTTGTATGACAAGCTAATCATTGAAATTGAAGAGGTCAAGTCTAATATCTACCGTATTGCTGGTCAGCCTTTTAACATTAACTCTAATAATGAAAAGCAGTATATCCTTTACGGTCCTCGCTCAGAAGGATGCCGAGGTTTACGCCCACAATTACTGACTGGTAAAGGTTCTCAGAAAAATGAGAACGAACTTGACTACAAAGACTACTCAGTGTCGGCTGAGGCTCTTGAGCCCTATCGTGAGAAGGACGAGTTAGTAAACGCCCTTCTCACATACGCTGATTTAAATAAACTGTTGAGTACTTATGTGATTCCTTACCTAGGTGGCGAAGTTACAAAGACTGTAGGCGGTAAATCAAAGACAGAGATGAGAGAATCCATGCTAGTTAATGGTCGCATCTACGGTGACTTTGTACAGTGGGGCGCGGAGACAGGTCGTTTCTCTAGTCGTAACCCAAATCTACAGAACGTACCAGCGCCTCACACAGACCACGGTAAGTCTATTCGTAACTTGTTCTATGCACCAGAGGGGTACAAGTTGGTAGTGGCTGACTACAGTCAGATTGAGCCACGCGTTATCGCGGCTATGTCGGAAGACCCAATTATGATTAAAAATTACCTTGACGGCGGTGACATCTATACAACTGTAGGGACAACTATGGGCGTAGATAGAAAGGCTGGAAAGGTGCTAGTACTAGCCATGGCTTATGGAGTAGGCCCAGATAAAATTGCTCGTTCTATTGGATGCTCAGTTACTGAGGCTAAGAGCTTACTTACAGACTTTGCAGATAAGTTTTCGTCTGTAGCCAAGTACCGCGCTAAGGTTATTGGCCTATCCCGTAACAAGGGGTATGTAACAACCATCATGAAGCGCAGACGTTACCTACCTGACATTAATTCAAGACAGATTGGCTTTAGAGCCAGCGCTGAGCGTCAGGCTTTTAACACTCGTATCCAAGGGTCTGCTGCAGACATCATTAAGCTTGCTATGATACGGGCTCATGACATGATTCCTGATGGCGCTAAGTTAATACTTACCGTTCACGATGAAATTGTGACCTTGACACCAGACCATCTTGTTGAAGAAACAAGAGCCGCCATCAAGGAGGCTATGGAAGGAATTAAACTTCTTCCAATCCCCCTAGTTGCAGATATAACAGTCGTTCAAAAGTGGGGAGAGGCAAAGTGAGTTGGTTCAGAAGAAAAAAGCAAGAGATAGGCATTGAAACTGCTGAAGTTCCAATGACTACTTTGTTTCGTTGGTTCCTATACGACACTGGTTTAGATGACGCTAACAAGTTAGCAGAGCTTGTAGGTTTAAACCGAGTAAGCGAAGAGGGTAACGCTAAAGAACAAGAAGAAAGCGATTTACGTTTATCTAGGTTGTACAGTCTTATGTCTTACATAGATGCTATTTCAGATATGACTGCTGATACTTTTGTTGCACTTCAAAATGGCAAACATCCAGATTCTTTAAGTGAGGAAGAAACAGAAGCTTCTCGCATTATTTATAAAGCTGTAGGTATGTCTACACTTATTGGCGCGTTGTCCATAGGTTTAGATTTAGGCATACTAGACTCAGATGTAGTAGGTGGAGGAAAAATAGAAATGGAGATAGACCGTGAGTAACGCAGATTGGTTTGCAAAGAAGTTAGGGGTACAGCCACAGCAGACGTCTACCCCCAGTTATATTCCTCAAGCGCCACAGCAACCGTATATTCCACAGAATAATTCTTACCCTGTTCAGACTCCCGCGGTTCCTAGGGGCGAGCGCTGCCCTGGGTGCGGCAGCGGTAACTATGGTGGAGCAACTCCTGAAGCGCGTAAGCGTTGTTATGATTGTGGATATCCAATTACCCAAAGTGGGTCGGGCATGGGCAAGGGAATTACTAGCGGTCCGCAAGCATCAGGCCCAGCTCAAGCAGCAAAACAAGTACAACCAGGCGGATTTAACCCACAGACAATCATTGGACATATTTAATGAAAATTTCAGGCGAACTAGCAAAAGTATTTAGCTCAATTAATAAAAAGATGGGCGCTGACACTATCGTGTTGGGTTCAGATATTAGAGACGATGTTATGGGGTACGTAACTACTGGCTCTATTTCATTAGACGTAGCGCTAGGTGGCGGTTGGCCTATCAACCAGTGGCATGAGGTTATTGGTGAGGAGAGTCAAGGTAAGACAGCAATTGCACTTAAGACTATTGCTGCTAATCAAAAGCGTGACCCAGAGTTTACAACTGTATGGGTTGCAGCAGAGCAGTGGGTTCCAAAATACGCCGAGATGTGTGGGGTTGATACATCACGCGTTTATGTAGTGTCTACAAATCTTATGGAAGAAGCTTACGAAGCGGTCATTCAAGTTGCAGAAAGCAAAGCAATTGATTGCATCGTTGTCGACTCACTTCCAGCGTTAGTACCTAGCGCAGAGGATGACAAGGACATGGATGAGCACACAGTTGGTCGTGGCGCCCTTCTTACTAATAAGTTCTTTCGCAAGGTAGGGCTAGCATCTAAGCGAAGTCTCACAGAGTTTGAGCGCCCTTTTATCGGCATCATTATTAACCAGTGGCGTGACAAGGTTGGCGTTATGTACGGTGACCCTCGCACTACCCCTGGAGGTAAGGGTAAGAACTACAGTTACTTTACACGTGTTGACGTGCGTAGAGATGACTGGATTGAAGTGGGCACTGGTGAAGATAAGCGCCGTATTGGTCAGACAATTAAAGCTAGAGTTCTAAAGAATAAATCAGCCCCACCTTCACGTGTGGCTAGCTTTGACTTTTACTTTTCTGAAGGTGGCGAGGTTCCTGCTGGTGAGCTTGATTTTGGTAAAGAACTAATTGCTATTGGTAAGCTAAACAAGGTCATAACCCGCGCTGGTGCGTACTATCGGTATGGCGAACGGCAATGGCAGGGCGCAGATGCTATGCTTGCCTCAATACGGGAAGAGATTGACTTAGCAGAGGCCCTTGAACGGGACGTACTAGACTCGATTAAAGCGGGTTCTAAGTTCGCTTATGAAGAGTAAGGGCCAACGAGAGTCTAAGAAGCATGAGGACCGACTTGCAAAGAAAGTTGGCGGACAGCGTAGTGCTGGAAGCGGAGCTTTCTGGAGTCGGAAAGGCGATGTGCGTTCCACTGATTTGCTCATAGAGCATAAGTGGACGGGCAAAGCCTCCTTTACCGTCAAAGCGACGGTTCTGGAAAAGATTGTTGAAGAAGCAATTCTTGACAGTCGGATGCCTATCCTCGGCTTCAGTCTTAACAACGAGAACTACGTGATGTTAACTGAAGATGATTTTCTAGAGCTACGCTCTACTCTTCAGGAGCATACTTGTACGAATCAGACATTGGACACAACGAAGGCTGGCGACATAAAGCCAAGTGTCGAGGACTAGACACAGAGTTGTGGTATCCACCACGAGATAAAGCAAAGTACCAAACAATTGCGCAAGTATCTAAAGCCGTGTGCTACGGTAAAGATGGCTTGCCTGAATGCCCTGTACGTAAACAGTGTTTGCTGTACGCAGACAAGATGGATGAACAGCACGGTATCTGGGGCGGTATGTCTCACCGTGAGCGTAACTCATTAAAGCGTAAAGCAAATAAAGCAGGAATTACTTTTGAAGATTGGGTAGAAACCAAGAAGTCGTGATAGGTTCTACCTATGAAATACAAACCAAGTGGCACATTAAAGAGGTTCATTGAAGTGGGTAAAAAAGATACGCGTGTTCTTGGTTCGGTAGAACGTTTTTTATTGTCTAAGCCTAGAGATGGGTCACGTCGAACAGACGTTCTACATCCATCTGAAATGGCAAGCGGTAACTGGTGTCACCGTGCATCTTATTTCCAACTATTAGGTCAAGCACCACAGGCCAATAGAAAGATGAGCATGCGCTTGTTGTCAGTGTTTGAAGAAGGCCACTCTATTCACGCAAAGTGGCAGCGCTGGTTTCAGCAGATGAACGTACTGTATGGCAAGTGGTACTGCATCGAATGCGAAGAGATGTTCTGGGGCGGCTCTGACTGCCACGATGGGCCATTGGAATACCGTGAAGTGCCTTTGTTCTACGAGCCACTACGCATCAGCGGTCACTCAGATGGTTGGTTAGTAGGCCTTGGTGACCCACTAATGCTTGAGATTAAATCAGTAGGTGTGGGGACCCTTAGATGGGAAGCGCCAGAGTTATTGATTGAAAACGATAATGATATTGAGAAGGCATGGAAGGCTTTAAAAGCCCCATTCCAAAAGCACATAACACAGGTTCAGATTTATATGAAACTAGCAGAGCTCCTTGGGTACGAGAACGTGCCGCAAGAGGCTGTCCTTGTCTACGAGTGCAAGAGCAATCAGGAAGCAAAAGAGTTTGTAGTTCATAAGAGTGACTTTGGAATCACTGAACTATTTGATGCTGCCAAGATGATTTGTGATGCAGTTAGGGATAGGATTCCACCAGTATGTAACCTGTCATCAACCGAATGCGCTAACTGTAAAGGATATGTAAATGATTAATATCATCTCAACTGGGATAAGTGAATCAGTAATGAAGGTCCTTGAAAACCAAGGGCTACCTATTCGTCGCAGCCTAGACATTGATGTGCCACCATTTCCAAAAGATATTACAGTAGTAGACGACCAAGAGCTTATGGTGTTAGCGACTAAGTACATGGAAAATTATAGTTTTCTTCGTACACAGGTGGCCTGTGCTGCATTAGCTGAGCTAGAGGCAGAGAACATTTACTCAACTGCTGAGGCAAAAGCTTTTCTATCTAAGACCAATGGCAAGAGCACAGAGAAGGCAACAATGCTAAAGGCTGCGGTTATTACAGACCCAGAGATTGTTGAATTATCTACAGCAAAGATGTATGCCTATGCTTACCGTAAGATGCTAGAGACCACAATGGATAATCTTGAGCGTTACTACAGCCTCACTAGCCGTGAGTTGACACGCCGAACATCGGCGCTACGAAACAGGTTCTAATGCCTAGCCAATCACGTAAACATAGAGGCTACCGTTCACAAAAAGTGGTAGCCATGTACCTTGCTGAGCATGGGTTTCCGTATGCGGAAAGCACTGGAGCAGGTCGTCCAGGGACAGACATAACAGGAACAATAGGCATTGACTGGGAGGTCAAGGCGCGTAAAGACTTTTCACCAAGTGCTACTATTAAGCAACTCAAAGATAGGCATAACGGTAAAGACTTACCTGTAGCTGTGTTAAGACTTAATGGTCAAGGCGAGGCTAATGTTAGTGAGTGGGTTACCTTGCTACGTCTTGAGGACTTTGTAAAACTATTACGTGAAGCAGGATATGGAGAACTAGATGCCTAGGTATGACTTTGTGTGCATGCCGTGCGATAGCACAGTGGAGATGCATATGACACATGATGCTACTGAGAGACCAGTCTGCGATAAGTGCGGTAACTTTATGATTAAATCATTTACGCCACCCGCTGTGCACTTTAAAGGTGGAGGATGGGGCGGTCAATGAACGGACTTCTAGAACTTGGCCTTGATTTGCCAGTGTTAGTAGCGGATGATGACTTCATCGAGTACTTACAAGAAGAGGGTTACAACGACACTATTGAACTTAAAAACCTTTACGTTGAATACGGCTATTGGGAAAAAGAAAACGTGGAGGCATAATGTATTACGAACGTAAGCTGGGTAATAAAGGAAATCGTTGGATGTCATGCGGCTACTGTAAGCGTTTTGGTTTAGGGTTTTCTATTGATAGGTATCATATAAATATTGATTTTCTATGTTTTTGGATTGCGGTGGAGCTATGAGTAAGCGTCAAGAGAAGATTGCAAGAAACATTGCAGAGCAACAGGCATTTATTAAAGAGCGCCGACTACTGCAGCTTCATGCATTTGAAAAGCAATTTGAGATGGGCCTCAGCATGTACGAGGAGAACAAAGATAAACTGACTCCAGAAGAAGATGCAGAAATGCAGAAGATGATTGAGCAGAATAAAGCTCTAATAGAAAAGCTAAGACTTGAAACCGATACGGTCCCTCAAGCCTGATTACTCAGGGACTATGGAGCATGCAGATGAGGTGCACCATGATTGCCCACATTGTGAGTCAAATTTATGGACTATAAAGGCTTCATTTCAAGACTATGAGCTATCCCAGTACCTTTTAGATATGGAGTGCGCTATTTGCGGCACCTATGCTAAAGCGCCTACCCCTTTAGACAGACCTAATTTAGTATAACCCTCATAATTATTGACGCGGGAAACCACTATTCGTCAAACGAGGGACCAAATGTCGGAACAACAAGAAGATAATGTCTTGCGCGTAAGCGCAGGAAGCAACCCACAAGCTGTCGCATCCGCTATTGCTCACGCTATTTATGAGTCACGCAGTTGCAAGTTAAGGGCCGTAGGTGCTGGTGCTGTAAACCAAGCTACTAAGGCTATTGCTATTGCCCGTGGTTACACCGCCCCTAGAGGTTTAGACCTCATATGTGTGCCTGGTTTTGCCACCATTGAAAGCCATGAAGGTACTATTTCAGCCATTGTTTGGTCTGTAGAAGTACGCTAATCCTGTTACTCTGTAATAACCCTTAGGCCAAAGGAAACTAAATGAAAGATTCAACTAAGACAAAGAAGACGATTGCGCCTGCTTCAACAGAGCCAACCGTTACTTCAAGTGCTAAGCCACGTTACGAGGCTCCTAAAAAAGGAAAGCTAGTAAAGAAGACAGGTAACGCTAAAGGCGGAACTGACCCTTACGTACAGGCTAAGCCATCACGCAGCAATGTAATGAGCGCGCAAGCACAGGGACGTAACGGAGCCGCTTACGGTGTCCGCGTTAAGTTCCAGGCAACAGTTGCACCAGAAGCTGGCGCAACTCAGTCAAACGGTCGCATTATTGGACCAGCAATGAACCGTCAGCGTCCTTCGTTTCAAGCAGGAGCTGTTGACTAATATTTCATATCAAATTAGCCCCGCTTCGGCGGGGCTTTTTTGTTTCCCTTTTGCATAATCTGTGTTAGTCTTGTTGCATCGCGTCGTCAACGAGGAGGAAGTGTGAGAGACATACTCCAAAAGCATTTGGAACGTCAACCAGCAGCTGAAGGTTGCGTAGTTTCTAGTTGGATAGACGATTTACCAACTGAAGAGCAAGAGTTAATGCGCACACTACAAGAGACAAAGTCTGTAGTAGTAGCAGCGTTGTATAAAGATTTGCGTTCAACTGACAACATTCCATTTAAATTAACTGCGTTTCGCTCACATATGAGAGGCTATTGTTCATGTCCGAGAAATTAAATATACTTAAAAAAGCATTGATAAACGCTGACTTGAACGGTATGGAAACAGACGTCAAGCAAACTAATGTGCCACAAGATTGGCGAGCAAAGTTAGACCTTGGTACAGATGGTGGTTATTTTATTTCAACACCGCGAAATGCTGGTGAATTACCAGATGCAGTAGAACTATTTAAAGATTTTGATTTAGACCCAGAAGTATGGATAGTAGTTAGCGTTCGCAAGAGCCGTTGGCAACGCTACGATGGTGAGTGGCTAGAAGCAGCCCGTGTTAATGTAAAGCCTGCAGACCAGGCAACATCAGATTTAGATTATGATTCCCTAGTAGAGCATGTACAGAAGTGGAAGCCTGGCAAGATTGAAAAGGCATCAGGCCCTTTGTTTGCTATCTATGCAATCGGTGACACTCAGTATGGTAAGGACGCTGGGGGCGGGACAGAAGAGACTGTAAACCGTGTGTTACGTGGTTTAGACGCCGCAGTAGAGCGTCATAAGGAGCTGCTTAAGCTAGGACGTCCTATAGGAACAGTAGTCCTACCCCAGCTTGGTGACTGCATTGAGGGAAGTACGTCTCAAAAGGGTATGGTTTTAGGCCGTAGTGACCTAGGTGTTACACAGCAGGTCCGTATTGGTCGCCGTATTTTAATGGCATGGATTAAAGCATTTGCTCCCTTGTGCGATGAGCTAATCATTCCAGTGGTTCCAGGTAATCATGATGAGCCACACAGAATTGTTATGACAGACCCAACAGATTCATGGCAGATTGAGGTAGCAGCAGCAGTGCAAGACGCGTGTGCTGAGAACCCTAACCTTTCACACGTTAAGTTCTGCTACCCACCGCTAGACCACGCAACACTTGCATTAGACTTAGGTGGAACAGTGCTTGGATTAGCACACGGGCATCAAGCAAAAGACATGGGTAAGTGGATTTCAGGACAGGCTACAGGTCGTACACCAGTAGGTTCAGCAGATGTTCTAATGACAGGTCACTTCCACCACTTCCGTGCAGACCAAGTTGGCCCACGTTTATGGATTCAAGTGCCTGCTATGGATGGTGGAAGCGCATGGTTCCGTGACAAGAGCGGATTAGAGTCACCAACAGGTATTGTTTCGCTAGTAATTGGTGGAGACTACGACCCACGTAGAGATTTAGCCGTTCTCGCTGGAGAACACCGCGTACCATAGTATCTATGCCAGCACCACATCAAAATACGCAGAACCTTGGCGCTGCGGGTATGGCAGGAACCTACACCAATTATGGTGGAGGTGGTACTCCTGTTGCCCGTTCAGAGCTTGACTTTCTACGTCTTGGTGTAGGTCGCGCACCGCAAGCAGAATATCCAGATGGATACTTAGGAACTATTCGGTCACGTCGTGATGACCGTGGTCGCCCTTCAAGTACATCAGATACAGTTATGAATAGTTTGAAGGTACGTGTAGGTCAGCGTTCTTATCAACGTGGTGTTCATCGTGGTGAGCGTATTGACTCATCTGATTATTATTATCCAGAAGGTTTAGAACCAACACGCGGAATTGCGCGTCAAATGCGAGCATCTAAAGTTGGAAACGTTTATCTATCAGAACGATGGGTAGAAGATGCAATGGTTGCACCAGCTCCGCACTTACCTAACGACGGTAAAGCTAACATGCGAAGCACATCACCTATGTCATTAGACAAGCGTCGCGTAGACCAAATGGCTCGCATGCGTCCAGGGTGGAAGTAATGGGTAACTTTTTATTTGCAGATGGTGTGTACGGCCGTCGTCCATGGACACCAGGCGGAATAGTACCTGAAGAGGCAGCTTACCCACCTCAGGCATACATTGGACCGTTTGCTTCCAATCAAGAGCGTTTGCTTAGCCAATCACTAGCTTCATTAATGATGAGTGCGGCTGAGGTACAAGAATATGTACGCCCACCCCTACCTCAAATTAAACTATTCCCTGCTCGCTATGGGTTTACTGAAAGCGAAATTGGTATTGAGGATATTATTGACCTACCACGCACAGCCCCAACAGCTCAGCGTGTAGAGTCCGACTTTAGCAATACCCCTAATACTACCCAGTCCACTAGCCGCAACACGTTAGGTCAAGTATGAAAAACGACCCAGGTTTATTCACAGATGCTACAGGTGAAGGCATGGCTGGGGCAGAAGACGTCAAACTTGAAACTCAGCGCACTTTAGGCACCGTTTATAATGGTTCTACAAACTGTAAAGCGTGTGGAATGATGCTCAACCCCGTACAATCGTTACATGCAGAGCTTTGCTCATCTTGCAGCAGACGTAATTTGACCAGGCTCGTAAAGAATAGGATGGCAGAATGACAGTCAACAACTCACGCTCAGAGAGCGCATCACTTATCGAAGGTACAACCGATGGTAAGTATCGTAAGCGTCGTCCAAACACAGAGGTTGCTCCAGGCATGGGTGACCAGCTTGTTGTTAAGAACCGTGCAGGCCTACATCCTTACATGAATTATGGGTTCATTAACTCAGAAGAGACAGCTAAGGTTAGTCCAGGAGCTAACTAATGAATCTTCCAGGCCGTAGAGAGCGCGATGAACGTCGTAAGTTTAGGGACCTGGGCTCATTGCAACGAATGGGTGATGCTTTAGGGTTTCCTGCAAAAGGTGGATTTGATTATGATGACGTCAGTGACGCAGAAATCAAAGACGACGGAAAGCCGCTACCAAAAGAACGCAAACGTGGCTAACTAACACCTTGTGTGTTAGGATTGCGCCATGTCTACCACTGAACTTGAAAACGAATACATCCTTCTGCTTGTTTGCAAAACCTGCAAAAGCATTGAAGAACTGCCTTATGTCAAAACAGGCAAGTATCTTGGGGATGGTAAATTTGACCAAACCGATAACCCATATTTAGCAGAATCTAATGCCCCACATGAACGCAAAGGCTGCTACGGAGCGCTTGTAGATATTAACTGGGTTTACTGGATGACACCTAAGATTAAAGAGTCAATTGTTGCTCAACTTAAAGAGCAGTTTACATCTAAGAACCCATTAGCAGCAGGTCTTGACGTTTTTGGCACAGGGTTCTATGACCTGAAAGATACATTTAGTGCAGATGCCATGAGTTGTTGGAAAATCCATAACAGCCCAAAGGGTCAATGCCCAGACTATAAGTCAGAGCGTAAAGTGCTTAAGCCAGGAACGGCCAAAGAACGAGCCGCTGAAGGCTTGGCCCAGTCTACAATTAAGGTCCATTTATGCGATTTTTGCCCAGTTAAGATGTATAACCAGCAAAAGGCCTACAAAGAGCGCGGACTTTACGACTGAAAAGCCTCGTAACTCTGGCGTATACTGTAACTACACAGCGCTAACAAAGAGGGTGGTTCCCATGTTTATCGAAATGTCTTGCAACTGCAGTGCTTCATTCCAAGCAGATGTAACAGAATCAGACACACTTCTTTTGGTGTGGGCGCAGTCATTTGTCAATGCACACAACGAGTGCGGTTACATGACAAAGCCTTTGACGCAGAGCGTTGAAGAAAAGATGCAGCGTTACGACCTTATCTATAAGGAAGAGCGCGAAAAGGAACTATAATAAATGCATGAACTTCTACGATGCCCTTGTTGCACAGGCAACACCCGTAGAAGTAGAGCCGTCAGAGACCTCATATTTTAGTCCGTCGGCCTCAGGCCTTGACCCACGACTATTTCGGGACGGGAAACTCATTCCGTCTATTCGCTCATCTATCCTTCGTATTTTAATTGAACACTTAAAGGTTCATTACTATAACCCTGAGGCCTATATTCACGCCTGGTTGGCAGGGTCAGCCGTTTCTTATCAGTGGACAGCAGCACGTAAGCCTGCTGACCTTGACTGTTTGATTGGCGTGAACTATCTTCAGTTCCGTCGTTCCAATCCAGAGTACAAGGCTCTGAGTGATAAACAGATTGCTGATATGTTTAACGAGGATTTCAGAACAGCGTTACACCCAAACACTGGTAACTTTCTTGAAGCGTTTGAGTTAACCTTTTATGTAAATGTAAAGTCTAATATTGTGGATATCAAACCTTATGCAGCATATTCATTAACTAGCGACGACTGGACAGTGCAACCAGAACTTCGTAAACCACCAGCAAATAAAATATGGGATAGAAAAGTATCACAAGATACATCTATGGCAACAGAGATTCTTTCACGTTATTCAAAAGCATTAACTGCTATCGGTTCAGCAACTACTGACCACGCACGTCGTAATGCAGAGGCTGCATTGCAACTTGCAGTGCAACAGGGCGCTGCATTATTTGAAGACATTCATCAGGGCCGTAAAGCAGCATTTAGTATTGAAGGCCAAGGATATGCAGACGCATCTAATTATCGTTGGCAGGCTGGCAAATCTGCTGGTACAGTTCAAGCCCTAAAGAAACTAAAAGATATATCTACAAAGAGTCGTAAGGAGTTTGAACAATCAACGTATGGTATGGAATTACCAAACGCTGATACTTTAATTAGACGTACAATGTTAGGCAAGTAATGTGTAGAGAATGCGGTAACTGTACCGCTGAACATACCCGTACTTTAGATGATGCAGTAGATGAAGCAGAAGCAAGCATAAGTTAACAACCAGCAGTTGGAGAATTGATTCGTGACATTTTTAATGTTTATAGACGGTGTGTTACGTAGCCATACAAACACACCTATTTACCAAGGGCTTGGCCTATACCGACTTCTTGCTGAAAACAATAGAGTTATTTTAATATCGGCCAACAAAGAAGTTGATGATGTTTGGCTAAAGCAGCATAAGATTAATAAGATAGACGACCTGATTGGTCGTGACATCCCGTTCATGACGGAAGAAAACCCAGAACTTCGTCAGGTTGAGCATTGCCGTAGCAACGGGCCAGTAGAGATGGTATTTACATCTAACCCAGTGCTAGCCAAACAGCTCCTAGAAATTGGCATAACCACCAACGTATTCCTTCAGCCTTCTTATATTAAAGAGGAGTTCAGACCAGACAGCCGAGAAGGCCGCAAGAGTTGGGCTGATATTGAGCGAGAGATAGTTACCCAGCAGGATGCTATTTTGGAAGACCCACGTCTTCAGTGAAGCTAATATATTTAGGGGCTGAAGTCCCAAGCAACCGTACTTTATTAGAAACAACCTCAGCTACTCATGTGGGTGTCAGCTTTTGGCGGTTACGTGAGCGAGGGCTGCCTAAGAAAAAAGATTATTTATTAGAAAACTACTTCCCATTAGAGTACTCAATCTATGTGTATCCAGGAATCCCAAAAGGTACATTGCTAAGTCCAGACGACTTGGCACTTTTTGCCGCCGAGTATGAGGACTTTATCGCTAATAACATAGACCGTTTGACTACTTTCAATGAAATTAGCGAGGTAGACCCCGCCTTTGTCGAGCTGCAGAGAAAGACAGCTTGGGCGGAGGTGCCGCCAGGTAAGTTCCAGCCTGTTTGGGACCCAGCTTCTGGATTAAAAGGCTTGAATCTAATGGTAGATACCTATTTAGATATAGCAATCCCTGGCTACGCCATCGAGGAAGAGACCCAGCTCGCTGTAGTCACTCGAACACATGTTCGGAACAACGGCACTCGTTTTCATGCGATAGGCTGTGCCAAGCCTGACAACCTACGTCAGGTGAGGGTGGAAACCGCTAGTACTATGTCTTGGCTAAGCCCTATGATGCACGGTGAGACTATCGTTTGGGACGGTACTAAACTCAGCCGCTACCCAAAGAGGATGAAGGACCAAGCGCGTCCTAGATACAGGCACATCTATACCAAAGCTGGCATAGACGTGGATAAGATTTTGGAAGACGACCCAAAGGAAGTCTGCCGATTAGCAGTATGGTCATACATACAATTTGAGCGGAAGGTAAACGGCATGTCTACGGATGACGGCTTCTTATATGATAACAGCGGTGATATGGAAGTGGTATCAAACGCGGAAACTACCCCTTCTGATATTGATAAGAAGGAGGTTGGTATGCGGAAACTTATGCCACGCGACCCCGCTGAAATTGGCAACTTACCAGTGTTTGGATACACCCTAGATACCGTTGTTGAAGACGATGGAACCATCAAAGATATACAGACTGTTCAGTCCCAAGCGTCCTCACTTAGAGCATGCGATACGTGTTTTGTAGCCTCTAATTGCCCTGCCTTCAAGCCTCAAAGCGTGTGCGCTTTCAAGTTACCTATCGAGGTAAAGAGCAAAGACCAACTCAAGTCACTCATCAATGCAATCATAGAAATGCAAGGACAACGCGTTGCTTTCATGCGTTTTGCTGAAGAAATGAACGGCGGCTACGCTGACCCTAACGTTTCTCAGGAGATTGACCGCCTCTTCAAACTGATTAAAACAACCAAAGAACTGGACGACTCACGTGAGTTTATTCGCATGACCGTGGAGCGACAAGGCTCCGCAGGTGTGCTAAGTTCCATCTTCGGAGACAGGGCGCAGGTGCTCCGTGAACTACCAGACGGGGGTCTAAACGAGTCTCAAACCACAGAAGTTATACGGGAAATCATAGAAGATAAGCCTTGACTCTTATCATATAAGAGGCCCCTACCAGAGTACGAAACAAGGTACTCGGTGAACTACAGCAAGTCCATCAGTAAACTAGGTAATCCCACAAAGCGAGCGGAGAATATATGTCACTTTCATTTCATTTAGCAGACGATTTTGTAGGGGGTTACAAAGGGAAACAGGTACCTTGGGGCTATAAGGATGCGGCTGGAAACTCGGTCGGTGAGATTACTTTTCTTCGTACCTACTCTCGCCTAAAGGCTGATGGAACTAAAGAGACTTGGGTTGATGTATGCGAGCGCGTAATCAACGGCATGTATTCAATTCAGAAAGACCACGCTAAGACTAACCGACTACCTTGGAATGATGCCAAGGCTCAGGCTTCGGCTAAGGAAGCCTTTGACCGCCTGTTCAATCTAAAGTGGACCCCACCAGGTAGAGGTCTGTGGGTAATGGGAACACCCCTAGTTAATGAGCAGAAGAACTCAGCCGCTCTTCAGAACTGTTCTTTCGTATCAACTGAGTCTATGACAAAGGTCAATCCAGCCAAGCCATTTGCTTTTCTAATGGAAGCTTCTATGTTGGGCGTGGGTGTTGGATTTGATGACAAGGGTGCGGACAAAGACTTCCTCATCTACCAACCAAAGTTGCCGCCAGTAATTCACGTCATCCCAGATACTCGTGAGGGTTGGGTGGACTCTGTATCTATGTTGCTTAATTCCTATTTAAGACCAGAGCAGCCTATCTATGAGTTTGACTATTCTTTAATTAGAAAGGCTGGAGAGCCTATCAAAACGTTCGGCGGTACAGCCGCGGGCCCTGAACCTTTAATGAAACTGCATGATTACATTAGAACTATATTCAAAGGCCGAGCTGGTCAGAAGCTGACCCGTGTAGATATTGCAGACATTGGTAATCTAATTGGAGTTTGCGTAGTTTCAGGCAACGTCCGCCGCTCAGCTGAGCTACTCATGGGTAGGTTAGATGACAAGACCTTTTTAAATCTGAAAAACGCTGAAGCCTACCCAGAACGTAACTCTTACGACCCTGCAGCTCCTGGATGGGCTTGGATGTCTAACAATTCTGTTGAGGTCAGCGTGGGTTCTAATTTAGAACACATTGTTGATGGTATTAAACTCAATGGTGAGCCTGGAGTAATTTGGATGGATGTTACTCGCAAGTACGGGCGCTTGGTTGACGCGCCTAATAACAAAGACTGGAGAGCCGCGGGGTACAACCCTTGTGCTGAGCAGTCTCTTGAATCATTTGAGTGCTGTACTTTGGTTGAGACCTATTTGAATCGACATGACTCTCTAGAGGACTTCAAGCGAACTTTGAAGTTTGCTTACCTCTACGCTAAAACTGTTACCCTCTTGCCAACTCACTGGGAAGAAACTAACGCAATCATGCAACGCAATCGTCGTATTGGAACCTCTATTTCTGGTGTGGCTAACTTTGCAGACCGCGTAGGGCTTCCAACTCTCCGTGAGTGGATGGATAGTGGTTACGCTACTGTTCAGCAGTACGATAAGTCTTACTCAGAGTGGCTTGGTATTCGTGAATCTATTAAGACAACGACCGTTAAGCCTAGTGGAACTGTTTCTATCTTGGCGGGCGAATCTCCTGGGGTTCATTGGACTCCTGGTGGTGAGTATTTCCTTCGTGCTATTAGATTTGGTAATGATGACCCAATGTTGCCTCTCTTCAAAGCATCTGGTTACCTGGTAGAGCCAGCTTCAGAATCTCCTAAGACGACTTCAGTTGTGTTCTTTCCAATTAAATCTCTCGCTAAGCGTTCAGAGAAGGACGTTTCTATATTTGAAAAGACCTCTCTCGCTGCTATGGCACAACGACATTGGTCAGACAATTCTGTGAGTGTTACAGTATCGTTTGACGCAGAGAACGAGAAAGACGCAGTCGGAACCGTTCTCCATATGTTTGACGGGCAACTCAAAACTGTCTCCTTTCTACCGATGGGAAACAAGACTTACCCGCAAATGCCGTACACGCAGATAACCGCTGAAGAATATGACAAACACACACTAAAACTGATGCCTATTGATTTCACCGATGTATATGCAGGTATGGCAGCAGACGCTATTGGAGAGAAGTATTGCTCTACTGACTTCTGTGAAGTACCAAAGTAATTAAAAATAGAGAGAGCCACCCAGCAAGAACGGGTGGCTCTCTCTTTGTATCTAGGCGCAGGTACGGCTCGTTATCTCTCTCTCATTATGCCGAAGATAGAGAAAAGTCATGACCGCCCTTGGCGTTAGAAAGGTTAAGACTCGCTTTGACGCCTTGATACATTTCCATGCCCCGCACGAAAAACTTACTTAGAGCCTTTGGCTTTGTGACCTCTGTAACCTGTTTTCTTCTTGTTCATGCTTCCAGGTTTTTTATATCCAGCGCCGTTAGGGGTAGAGGCTTGGCGCTGTTCTAATGCTTTTTTAATCTTATCTAGGTGCTTTCCCATTTATTTACGTCTTTCATCTCGTAGGGCAACTTGAAGCTTTCTTATCTCTTTCATGAGTCTAATGTTCTCTCTCCAAAATAGTCCCATAACGGTAAGTGAACCGCCTAGAGCAATAACAATAGCAATCAGGGTTCCAGTATCTAAAATCATATCTCTCTCTCAATCCTCATCATCATCTTCCCACTCCTCAGGTTCTACGTTAGGGAAGGGGTTACCCCAATCAGGGTTAATAGGTTCAATGAAACTCATTGTTCGTTTTCCAAATCCCAAATCCTGTTTTGTAGTTCTTCGTACTGTGCGGTCAGCGAATATACCTGCTCTTTTAATTGTGCAATCGCTACTTCACAATCGTCTATGTCCCACGGTCTCATTAGTCCATACTCTCCATTACCATTAGTTCCAGTTCAACTTCTCCACGCGAGTTCTCCCCTGTGGCAGAGAATAGGTAGCGGTCACCGATAAAGGTGTGACCGTACCATTTCCCGTCTAAATCCGTGTAAGTCTTATACATCTCGCTTGTAGCCAATCTGACCTACCCATGCCAAAGGCTTACCCTTAGCGTCTAAGTTCTGCGTGGTAGCAATCATCTTTACTGACTTGCGTGGTGTTAATTTCTGAACCGACTCCTTAATCCAACGCTTCGCCGCGGAAGCATTAGACCAAGCAGTTACGAGTTCATGAATTGGGCTATCCATGCCTTCATCAGTAATACGAATGGTCGCTAACCATGCGCCACCCTTTTCAGCGTTCTTAATTGCTTGTGCATAAAACACTACATTTACTTTCTTAGCCATTGTATTCCTTTTCGTTAGATACCCAAAAGTAGGGCATAGTTTCATCTACATCAGGGAAGTGTTCCCGATAGTGTTCAGGTAACTTCCGTACTAGGTTTGCTTGGTGAGAGGTATGCAATCGCATATCCCCTAGCCATGCAGGTAATATGACAGGTTCGATAGGAAACTTATCATAAAGGTTATCAACGAAGCCTCTAGCGCGCCACTCGACACAAACTATTCGCCCGTACTCGTACAAGGCGGGTTCGTAATCTTTCCACATCAAAACAGCAGGGTGATTACGCCAGCCCTTTGTTAGTCCAGCCAACACTCTTGTAATTTGATAAGCCTCTACTCGTTGCTTACCTAATCTCTTGTTGTCTAATACTAACGCGCTCTCTCTGAAATCAGGAAGCGGTAAAAAGGTTTGCATCTCTCTCCCTAGTTATTATCATTGGGGTCGTACCAACCCTCAGACTCACAATCCTCACCACACTTAAAGCACGTCCACTCAGCGAACCAAGTAACCGTGTTGTGACCGTACTCCTCTTGCGTAGATACTTCAACCGCATGACCGCAGTATCCGCACTCTACTTCTTGTACGTTCTCTCCAGTAGTTAGGTTAGAGAAAGGGTCGCCACTTAAATAGGACGGCTCACTCATCTACAATCTCTGCTTCTATAATCTCTGAAGGTTCTTCAGGGGCAACTCCGTCGCAACCGCATGACCCACCGCACTCGCAAGTGTATTCGTTCATATAACCAGCGTCAGTTAAATAGTCAATAAGGCTATCCAATACATAATCAGCGGGGATAGAGTTGTTTAACCCGTTCTCTATTTTATTTACTACTTCTTGCAGGGCTTCGTGCATATTCATAAGTTCCGCCTTTACTTTAGCCATTAACTTACACCGTCCATCTCTTTTATTTCAGGTTCATCTTTATCAACTCTACCGCGACCCCAACAGGGTACGCAAGGGGTAGGGTAAGCGTTGCTTCCGTCCTCACCAGTACCACCGCAATTAGAGCAGTTAGTAATGAAAGGGCTTTGCCAGTTAGTGTCTATGACACGCTTGATAAATCCAAGTCTCTCATCATCACTAGCCTCTTGTTGGTCATGGATTACTTCCTCAATCCAATCTAATAACTCTTTGCTATCCATATCGTTCCTTTCTTTGCGGGTTCATAATCTACTACCAACTACTCTGATAAGTAAAGTCCCAATCCTCAGGGACGGTGACTAGCAACGTGTTAAGTACGGTAATTGTATTCTCTACATACTCCCAGTAATACTCGTCGTACTCAGTACCACCAAAAAAGAAACCCGAAGCGGTAGGTAGAAACTCCTCAGCCCTATCCTTGTTACCTTTATCGGCTAACACGTTCATACATAGGTCACGCAACTCAATAAGACTATCGCGTGAGACGTGTGACTTACGGCAATCGTCCTCTCCACCTTGACAGTTCTGAACGAACCAATCATGGATAGCATTAGCCTTGCGCCAATATCCAACTTGAATATCAACGGTAGCACTACCGAACGCGCCTTTAGGAAACTCCTCTGCGCCTACGGCTTTTACAATCTCTGCATACTTTCTAGGATTATCTTTATCAAATAGTTCACTATCTGCTACATACTTGCTTGCATATAGGTACATATCTAGTCCCATATCATTTCTCTTTCTATTAGTAGTTAAATTGTAAGTACCCTAACGCACAAGGTTAGACTATGCGTCGCAATCGCTACTTCTTATCGCTAGGGTCTTACAACTATCGGCACACGGAAGGTATAGGCACTCCATTATTGTTGGGCTACTATTGCTTCGCCCTCACCGCTTCCCACTCCACG
>Ga0214921_10000316_pt1 | contig 95312 bp, 99 predicted proteins | sample LL1505_MetaG_FD_177992 | JGI IMG/M metagenome (GOLD analysis project Ga0214921, IMG submission 177992) | Freshwater microbial communities from Lake Lanier, Atlanta, Georgia, United States - LL-1505 | ecosystem: Environmental > Aquatic > Freshwater > Lake | place: USA: Georgia | collected... | reverse complement strand
TCGTGATATATGGCATTGTCCAAGTCCCTACTGGCAATTCTGTAATACGCACTTTGTCATCTCCTAGCTTTTCATAACAACCACGAACCAGATATTTTTGGTCACCACATTTGCGAATAGTTCCTTTGAATCCTTGGTAATATGGAACAAACTCGATGGAGTCGGTTGAAACCCGATTGATTTTGTTTTTCAAATAGGTCAATATATCCAATGGATTGTATGCTGGAATAGAACATGAAAACCCGGTGCCAATGCCGGAAATACCATTTAGCAATACAAACGGTAAAATGGGCGCATAAAACTCGGGTTCCACGATTGTTCCATCATCATTTAGGTATGACAATACTGCATCATCTGCTTCTGGGAAAAGTGTCCGTGTCATTGGATTAAGCATAGTGAAGATATATCTCTCCGATGCACTGTCATCACCGCCGTGCAACCGGGTGCCAAACTGGCCATTTGGTTCCAAGAGATTAATATTGTTAGACCCTACGAAGGTTTGTGCCATATTCACTATAGCTCCATTGAGAGATGCTTCGCCATGATGATAAGCACTATGTTCGGAGACATATCCACTAAATTGGGCGACTTTGACTTCGGAAGTCAGTCGGCGTTTGAATGCTGCAAACAAGATTTTGCGCAATGAAATCTTGAGACCATCCACCATATTTGGAATAGAACGTGCGCAGTCATATGTGCTAAAATGGATGAGCTCGCGATTCATGAAATCCTCATATTTCACCGATGGGTTTGTTGTGTCTAAGTAGGCTTCCTTGTCATACTCTTCCAACCACGTCTTGCGATCGTCGGACCTCTTTTTGTTGAATATTTTGTCTATACTATCATCACTGGTTTGCCCATTGTATTCAAAATCCACGATTTTCTTATTGGCGAAATATTCCTTGAACTCGGCAGAAGTAGATGTTCCTAAACCTTTAAAATACTTGATGACCCAGCCTTGCGGACCTTCTGGACCAAAGGTCTGCTTCCATGTTTCGTATTCGCCATCGTTGTAAAACACGAGGGTTTGAGGGCCTTTCTTCGCCCGCAAGATGGGCGTATTCATAAAGGAAATGAATCCAGGAATATGAACAAGTGATGCCCATTCGGAATGGAAAAGGTTGATGCAAAGACCTTTGATATGAGACCCATCTAAATCTTGGTCCGTCATAACCATTATTTTGCCATATCGCAAATACTGGTGAACATCTTGAATGGTCGTATATTCTCGGCCACTTTCTAAGCCCAAGATTTTCTTTATATCGGTTATTTCCTTGTTTTCTGCGATTTTCTTAAGTTGTTCGCCGCGAACATTTAGGAGTTTTCCTTTCAGAGGATATATCCCAATTGTATTGCGGTCCTCCGATGACAGCCCAGAAACAATACCAGACATAGCACTCAATCCCTCACACAAAATGAGAATACAATCTTTCGATTGTGGGCCACCACTATGGTTTGCATCGATGAAATTGGCAATACCGCGAATGGTCTTGGTCTTGCACCCATCGGTGATTTTCTTTGCAATACGGGCTTCTTTCGCTTCCGTCAGAGAACATGCCATATCCATTACACCCATTTTAGCGACTTTTTCAATGAAACCGTCACTAACCGTGCAACTAGACCCAAACTTGGACGATGGAGTATTCATATAGTCTTTGGTTTGACTGTCGAATGAAGGATTCTCTACATCGCATCTCAGAAACAAGACGATTTGTTCCTTGATTGCATTGGCATTTACTTTGATTTTCTTCTTTTTCTCGATATAGTCGCATAGCTTTCGGATGATTTGTCCAGTAATATACTCCACGTGTTTTCCTCCTTTGAATGTGCAAATACCATTGACAAACGACACTTGAATGAACTCGTGTGTCGGTGACAGTGCAACTGCATATTCCCATCGTTCATCTGCTTGCTCATATACACGTTTGGAATCGTCGCCTTCGGTTTTTGCACCAATATACAAATCGATGTATTGCTGGAAGTTCTTGATTGGTAATGTAGCGCCGTTGAGGCCGATTCTGATTTTCTTGATGGAATGGTCAGTAACCGCACCGATGTCATATACGCGTTTTCTTAGAAGAGCTAGCATGTCTGGCGTCAATCCATTAATACCCAATCGGGCATAATCTGGCTTGAATGACACTTTTGTATATGGCCTTGCCGATGATACCTTCGTAATGACTGGGGGTTTAATTACGTCCAAGTTATTGCTAAACTCTTGGACATATTTGAGCCCACGGGTATGGTCAACTGTTTCGACTGTGCCGTATGTAGACCAAATGAGAACCAGCTTGAACCCGAATCCGTTTTTACCGCCAACAATTTTTTTCTCCTCCTTGTTGTAGTTAGTGGATGTTCGCAAATGCCCGAATATCATTTCCGGAATCCAAATATCGTATTCGGGATGTTTAGCAATATCGATTCCATTGCCATCATTTGCTAAAGTAATTGTTCCGTCTTCGGCGATTGTTATATCGATATAGCTGACAAACTTTTTGTCCGAGCTACTTGATTGTATCATACGAATAACATGGTCGCGACAATTTACTATACCTTCGTCGAAAAGCTTGTATAATCCAGGAATATAATTTATGTGTTTTAATATGATTCGGTTCGTTGCGTCGTCATATACCCACATCTCGGCATCGACATTTTCAACGGAACCAATATATGTGTCTGGATTATCCAGAATATGTTGTTTATCGGTTTTTCTTTGATATTGTTGAGCGAGATTAGAAGTAGTAGACATTTTTAGCGAGTTGATATTTGAGGGTTGATGGTTGAATAATAATACAATCGGTCTTATATGATATGTATAATATGTTGTCTTTGTTTCAATTTTCTAAATAATAAATTACTAAACAATAAATACTTTAATAAATAAAATACTTTTCCATATTATATGAGTGAACCAAATCCGAAAATCGCATATTGTTCTAAACCACCCGATTCTTCAAAAACGGCGTGTTCTTCCGTGCAATACAATAAATTAAATACAGGGGGTAATGACCCTAGTATATCAAAAAAAATGTTATATGCACAATATATCCGATCAACTAAATTGCAAACGGGGCTATTAAATAATAAATAATGTTTGATGTTTGATGTTTTATGATTTTTATGAATCCCCGCGCCCATGTTTAGCAATAGTCTCCAGCGTATTCTATAGCACATTCTTCACGCAAGTTTTCTATATATTCATCATTTTGATATATGTTGTCTTCAACTATTTTCTTGCGAATACCGGTGAGCATTTTTTCTAATTGTTCGGTTTCGCTATGTGCGATTTGGTTTTCGGACAATTTAGCGGAAATGTTTGTGAAAATATACATAATGTCCGGGGAAGTTTCTACATTTTCTATGTGTATTTTCACAATATTGTAGGGTGTTTCAATAGTGCATTTACTGCAGTGAATTGTTTCGCCGTTTCTTGTGTAAGATAGTGGGGTATTCGTGAGTAATAACCCCTCATACGTTTCCGCAACATCGGAAGGCCGGGAACTGTAATTTGTATCAATCCATGTGTATAAATGATGTGCATAGTCTTGATAAATACTGTCTGAAAACGTTCGTTTAGCAAAATACACACTGAAATAATCCGTTATGTCTCCGCCTACCTTGCAGATAGAGTTTTCATGTTCTGCTTTGGGAATGGTTGTTTTGTCCAAAGACAAATAATAAGGAGTGGTGGTAGTAAATGTAGTTGACATAGTAGTTATAGTAGGAGATAGTAAGAGCGATAGTGGGTATAAACAATATATAGTATAATTGGTATAAACAATAGTATATGTATGTTTTTCAATTTTCTAAGTATATTGAGTAATATCCTACGATAATAAATTATCTATTGCGTATTTTTTCTTATCAGGGCGTTGTTTTATTTAGCCATTTTTGTATAATAATTATTTTGTATAATTATTATATATACTATGAAACGCCCAGTTCGAAACGAAAATGGAAATTATGTTATTAATGGTGTAACTTACAAGGAATTGTTTGGTTCTAGAGCGCAAGTTCATAACGGAACTGCTTATAAAACTAGCGGAGGTCTAACGAAAAAAGATTTAGTTATGAATAAATGGGGACGCATTGTCAGTGAGAAGAAGCACAAGAGTGCTAAGAAAGAAAAACGCCTACAAAAATATGGGTTTTTCACAAAAAAGGGTAAGTTTGGTGCAGTAAAACGAAATAGTTCTCGTAAAACCAAATCTAAGAAAGGAGGTGCGGATGCACCAGCAGCGGATCAAGCACCAGCTCGCACACCTACCATATTACCTACCGGACATGGTAAAGTGGATACAGGCATGTAAATGCGAGAGCGCTGGAGCTCGGAACAACTATATGTTCGTTGATAATGACTATAAACTAGCATAGCCCATATTTGAAGGATTGTCTGCACAATATGCCGTTTTTTCAATATACAAAATGTGTATTATATATATAATACACATGTTAGAAGAAGCTCAATACAAAAATATATTATACTTTTTAGTATTTTTCAAGTTCGTGTTTGTGATATTTTATACATTAAACGTTTACGGTATGTTATTTAACAAAAATATTTATGACAATACATTGAAATGGGTGGTTGTTTTAGAAAATATATTTTTGGTATTAATGGGAATCGTATTGTTATATAGATTTAGTAAAGATACTATACAAGTGAATATGGAAGAACGAGTTTTGATATGGACATTGACCTTTTTCCTTATTGTAGAAGGTTCAATAAAAGTTGGAACTACGGAATGGATGTAATGATTTACATAATATAATCAGCAAATCTAGCATATACATATTTCTCAAAATAAGATTTACTTACAATCAATGATTGTTTAGAACGATTGCAATTTTTACAATAAAACTTATATGCATCATATATTGAAAGTTTTTTATCGCTATTTACCAAGCTTTCCATAACGGTTTGCACATCCATTTGTTTGTCCCACATAGAACAATGAATCCTGTATATGTATTTGTCTTGGTCTATTTCTATATTCGGATAAAAATAGTCTATCAAATCTAATAATTGGGCATGATTGAATGCAGAAACCGGTTCTCCCTGTGTTTCACACCACAATTTAAATAAAATACTCAGTTCATCTATTTCAAAATCGTGTTCAATATCGTCTTCTTGAATGGTAATTGTATTTTCCCAAAAAGCAATAAACCGCTGTATGGCAGGTAAATGCTTACTGAAAATACCTACAAAACTATCTATTTCTGGTTTATAATATTCTGACAATTTTTGCGTGAAAATGGTTTTTAATACCTGTTGAAACATAATCGCCGGAAGATTTTTGGATTCTAAAAAATATTTCCATAAATATTGCATATTCTTCCAACTGATTTGTCCAGTAATGTTTTTGGTATCGGATTGCCTTTGGTTTTTTTGCAAATATTCGGCGATGAAATGATCCACTATTACAGAAGGTTCGTTTTTATTTAAATAAAATACAGACTGACAAAGTGTGTCGTCATTCGTGTGTAATAGAAAATCATCGGAACAATCAAACCGCATAGAATAGTGACACGCAACGCATAATATATCGAGAGCCCAAGTCATAACTAATGGTCTCCAAATCGCCTCGTTTTTTATTATGTCATTGATTTTCAAGATGCGCGAATGTTGATAACTATGTTCATGATATTTGTGTTTTATAGTTTGGAAGAGATTTGTGCCTAAAAATCCTTGACACATTGCATTCAGTTCTCGTATAAAATGCTTGGAATTAGAATGCAGAAAATGAATCAAATGAGTGTTTTTTTTAAATATATTATCACCTATTATAGTCAAGAAATATTTTGCCTCGGTTCGGGTCGCAAAAATAGTAGGATGCAACACAGAAAGAACATTTTGTATTGTATATGATTCGGGAACAGATTTCAACAAATTGTTCTCCTTGATTCGTTTCATAACATATACTTTCGTCCGCTGTTTCCAACACATTAATTGTTTATCTTTGGTAATCAACGAAAGGATTTGGTGTAATATATCGTCTTCATTATAAATGCGATAGTGTTTTCCATCGTAGTGGAAAAATAATTCCGTTGCTGGAACATAAAAATACTGATTTTTTGCAATAAACTCAGTAATAAATGCATTTTGTTCTATAGTAAGTTCTTCTATACGAGATATCCGTTGTTCGTGCGATTTATCCAATACGTCCAGCTGTGATGGCAATTGCTGACATATGTAATGATAGGTTTTCTCTAACATATAAGTGTTGTTGGCATATTTAGTAAACAATTCATCTATAACACTATGCGCGTTTGTAATTTTTTTGGAATATTCTTCTAGTGTATTGGTTGTCATTCTGATTATAGTATGGTTATATTATATATAATATGAAAATGTTTTTATATTATATTTATTTAATAATAACACTCATTTAATAATAACATATAACTAATCAGTATACAGTATATAGTATGACCACGCCATTGTTTGTAAGTTGTCCCCATTGCAATACAACAATTGAAATTATTGAACTCAATTGTCGTATATTTCGGTGTGGTATTTTGAAATCAACTGGTCAGCAAATAGACCCGCATTTGTCAAAAGAACATTGCGACCGTTTAGTTGAACGCGATGAAATATACGGATGCGGAAAACCGTTCAAAGTAGATACCCAAGAAGATGGTAGTCTAGTATGTTATGATTGCGGGTACATATAACACTTATACAACACTTTCTGCTTGTGTATCGGTTTCACTATCTATCAAAGGTCTTGGAAACGACCATGCCCCATCTACGTTTTCTGGATTCACTGGTTTAGCATATATCATCGATTTGTTGAAAATAGTATTACATCCATTGCATTTGCATTGGGTTTCATTTATAATGAAAAAACGTCCGGCCATATTTGGTGTTGCGCCGGACAATTTGCATTTTGGGCAATTGTAATTGCATATTTTAGCGCGTGATGATAAATTATTTCCCATATTCACACTGGTTGTTATAAAAATTATGTTAATTATATTTATATCATTTTTATAAATATTTTTCATTCTGGGAGAACGCAGGAGCTTGGATTTCTCGAAGGTGTTATAGAATTATATGCTAACGACGCTTTTCATAGAAGATGGTTTTACATATTCACTGTTACTATCTACAATAGATGCTTTCAAATGTTTAGCAATAATTGCATTTGTTTTGAAAACATCTTCGGAAGGGACAACTGCAAACCATTGGAACTTGGGTCTGCGCAAGATTTCGTCGGCCGGGATGTAAATACCATATGGATTTTTTATTAAATCTAAGTAATTTTCTTCCATCAGTTCTTCTAATAAAATAGGTTTTCCAGTCTGGGTTTTGATACCGATTTGTTCTCCTCCAATCACTTTTATTTTGCCTTTTTGCGCAGCATCCACTCCCCAATGTGATGTATCCCCCTTAAAAATTGGCTCACTACTAAAATGCGAGGATAAATTGCGTTGTTTTAGATGCTCAATTAATTCTTTTATTGTTTCATCATTCTTCTTTGCACCCATAAAACAAACATCTGGAATAAAAAGAGATTGTCCGTTATTATCCTTTGTATAATCTACACTGCGATTTATTTTCTCGCAGAAAAACGGGATTTTTGAGTTGATAGCATCTTGATATAATGGTTTCAATGATTTTGAGCAAAGAAATGAATTGGGAACAACAATGCCTCCATAATAATATACTAGTTTTAGCATACCAAGTTCTCTGTAATATGATTTATTTGGTTCGGCTACTGTAGGTAAATCTATATCCCATGAAGGAATCAATTTACTAAATGTGTCATCGTCTATAAGACATATATTGAAATCTTTTCCACAATGGTCGATTATGGTTTTTATAGTTAAATGTAGATATGGTTGATTTAAATCGGTTGAAGTTCTCGATTGAAAACTCTTCCAATGTCTAGAATTAACTTCATACTTGGAATGTATCCACATTTTTGGTTTATTGAAACCATATAATGGAGAATCATTCAACAAATATTTTCGTATAAGGTCATATTCATCGTTATTTGTAAATGGCTGTTTCATATGCATTCCTATGTAACTAACTATAGCAACTACACTAAATGCCAATAAATAATTTGTATTTTTCGAACTAAACATTCCTCTGATATATACTACTTAATTATATTATTTACGAGAACTTTAGTTGAAATATATAAAATAGTCAATATTGTATCGGGATTTTTCATATTTCATTTTAGAGCAATACATTATATTATTACTTTTACATATTTGACGTATAACAGTAGCAAACGATTTATATGTAAAATCACGGGCAACATAATATGCCTTGGATGAATGATAATATTCCAACATATTTTTACAAAACTCTTCATGGTAATTATTGTATAAGAGAACTTTGAATGCATTGGCATCGACTAAATAATATTTATCCGTTTTTAAACATATTTTACTCAACAACTCCATTAATAATTCTATTGGGACTTGTTTGCGAAATAATTGATGTAACATATTTTAATCTACAATATTGTTATACAATATATTTATATTTTGATTAGGTTATTTTTGGAGAACTTTATAAATGTTGTTACAAAAAAGTGCCAATTCTATACAATCTTCATGCACATTGTGAAAAATAGTTATATATTTACAAATAACTGGTATAATATGGTATTTTTCGTCTTCGTTCAAATATTCAGTCGTTTTTACAAAGTTGAAAAAATAATCTAAAATATCGATAACTGAATATCCATAATCATGGATATAATATAATATGTGTATGGCTTCCGTTATTTGGTTTTGTTTTATGTATTGGATGTATTTTTCAAAATAATCCACGGATATAATATTGCATAATTTTTTACATGTATCTAAATCCAATAGTTCTCCACAGGATAATGCTGAACTTACATAAATATATATTTTTTCTAAATAATTGATTAAAACGCGTATAGAATTATTCGAAGTTTGAATAATATATGTTTGGATTTCTTCGCTCAATTCTAGGTTTTCCTCTTGTATTATATTTTGCATTATTACTTGAAAATGCGTTTTTGTAGGTGGTTCTAAACGAATGATATGAGTTCTCGATTGAATACTTTCTATAACTTTTTGTATATTTGTGCAAACCGAAATAAAATTGACATTGCCCTTATATTTATCTATGTAATTTCGGAATACTTGCTGACTCTGTTCATTAATCATGTCTATATCATCAATAATGAGTAGTTTCTTTTTACCAAATATAGTGCTACTTGACCTACAAAATGTTTTCATTTCATTGCGAAAATAATTTATACCTTGTTCTTTCAGATTATTTATATGTAGAATATTATTTTCAGGAAAAGTAGATTCTTTCGAAAGTCCGTAGTATTGGCGAATGATTGCATATAATAATGTTGTTTTTCCAGAACTTGGATTACCTACGAAGAGAACATTCAAATTGTCAATGTCAAACAGCGTATTCAATACAAATTGGAAGTTCTCGTCTGTATGAAAGTCTGATATGTAATATGGCTTATATTTTGATATAAATGTATTTTTATATACAGATAAATCCATTTGATATAGATGATGTTATAAAATCCATAAAAATGTATTTATATTTTAATTTAGCATAAATATAAATATATCGTTTCACAGTTTATTATTATTCATTTACAATGGATGGCAAAACGTTTTATGAAATATTAGAGGTACCAAAAACCGCATCAGATATCGAAATCAAAAAAGCATATAGAACACTTTCACTAAAATATCATCCTGACCGAAACAAAACCCCCGAAGCAAACACCATTTCTTCAAAAATAAATGAAGCATACGAGACATTAAGTGATCCGCAAAAACGCAAGCAATATGATATGCAAATGGCAGGCGGGTTTCCTTTTGGGATGAATACTGGTTCGGCTGGGGCCGATGATTTAGCCGATATAGGGAATATTTTCAACATGATGTTTGGCGGCGGGTTTCCTGGTGCAGCATTTCATGGAGGCGGGATGCCTGGCGGTGGTCCGGGAATACATATATTTCACGGTCCAGGAATCCATCGTATGAATAGTCATAACCAAGGTATGGAACATCCTTTTGGAAACATTTTTGTAAATATGCAAAAACCTCCTCCAATTATAAAAAGTATTCGTATAACGATAGATCAGGCTTATTTAGGATGTTCTCTTCCTATTGAAGTAGAAAGATGGGTATTGCAAAACGATGTGAAACATACTGAAATAGAAACCATCTATGTTCCGATACATCGCGGAATTGATGAAAATGAGTTTATTATTTTACGTGAAAAGGGTAATATCGTAAATGATACATTAAAAGGCGATATAAAAATAACGATTCAAATAGACAATACCTCCGTATTCAAACGCCAAGGTTTGGATTTGATATATACAAAAACACTGTCTTTAAAAGAATCTCTTTGTGGATTTACAATAGAATTGACTCATTTGAGTGGGAAAAAACTGACATTATCCAATACCACAAATAGGACAATTATTGCACCCAATTCTAAGAAAATAATAGGCGAGTTGGGTATGGTAAGAGAAAACAATGTCGGAAATCTCATCATTGATTTCATCATTCAATTTCCCGAAAAATTAACGGATGAACAAGTCAAGTTAATTGCGGAGATTTTGTGATTATCCTTCGATAATACAATTCTCCAGATAATCTTCGAACACCTACGCTCGTTCCGAGCTCCGGCGTTCTCGCAGAACCCCCGAAGGAGTTTCGCAGTATAAATAAAATATCTACTACAAAAATATGCGATATTTCATATATCACATATTGGGGCGTATTATCTTCGTAGAATAATACTGCGATTTCACAAATTATATTTAGGATGAAATGCGTTTGGTTGCAATACTGGCATCCACCAAATAGATAGAGTTCTCCGTTACAATAATATATTCCGTTGACACTTTGTAAATCTTAGAAATAGGACTTGTATATTCTTCTTCACTCTTCACTAATAACTTTTCTTGATTGTCTTTAACGCCAATAATAACACTCTTATCTAGAGAACTTGTCCAATAATCAAACATAATGGGTTTGTCTTCAACTATAGCCAATTTAGCAGCATGTTGAAGTGTAGTAGCTTCTGGTAATCTGTAGCCGTTAGGTCCGGTTGGTGTAGTAGAAACAGTTGTATTACTAGATGGAGTGGAACTTCCTGCGATTTTTGTAGAACTCATTTATTATGAAATTATAAAATATTTAAATGTAAATACTTTAAATACTTATTTTCCTAAATATATTTGATAGTAAAAATACTTGTTGCTAAGGTTCTCTTGAAAGCAAAAATAAACGCAAAACAAATAGTAATCTAAACAACAAAATAAATAGGATAATATAAATACCCAAAGTATAGTTGTCCTAAATGTTATCAGATATAGAAATCATTGACGGATTTGGAAAAATAATGACCGGGTATTTACTGTTCATGGAACACTCTGAAATGGTGAATAAATCTAAATATATTGATACTATTTTGTATAATGGTGCGAATATAGTTATACACGTATTCACTATGCATGTATATTCTCAACAGAACTTGGAAAACATATACAACCAATGTTGCAAAGCCTATGTTTGTTATTTAGAATATATTGAACAATTGGACAAAAACAATTTAGCAAATAATTTGTATATTTCTGACATATCCATTTTTGTATATAAATTGACTTTGGGAGAACTTGATGTAAGCAATAATGCGATAATGCAGAATAATGAGTATTCTAACAAAAGTGTAATCGATTTAGTAATAAAAACGTGTAATACACTATTGGCTTGGAATAGTCCATTATCTTTCAATGCACGTTTAGCTATATGTGATATTCATTTGACAAAATATGCTAAATTGTTTTATTTGATTCCGATGTCAAATACATACAGAGAATATTTAGGAATAATTCAGGAAAAATGGAATATGAACGAGGATTTATATTTTTTGTTTTTGAATGAGTATTACCGCTGCATCTTTCATTTACATCAATCCAAAAAATTGCCAAATAATATCAGTATATCTGAAAAGATATTGTTGTTTTACACACAATATCATTTAGAATATAAGCCTACTCATGAGAACCTGCGAAATATAGTGAAAAAAATAGTGGTCTAATAGTTTATTGCTGTTTACATGTTTTTCTGCGTCTTCCACCTTGTTGTTTCGCAGTTTTTCTTTGTTTCTTTCCACCGGATTTTGGAACCGGACCAGCAGGTGTTCCTGGAGGGGGACCAGCAGGAGGAGCAGCAGGAGGAGAAACAGGATGAGCAGGAGGAACCGGAGGAACAGGAGCAGCGGGAACACTAGTTCCGCCAGTCATCCATTTTTCACCTTTGTTTTTACGCGTTTTAGCACGCATCATTGCATCCCTATAACTAAGCCCTTCTTCCTTTTGCACCTTTTTCACAAAATTAACCCAATCCTTTAAACTTTTGTTTGCTTTGCGAACCATTTTCAATTGGTATATATTTAGTGAATATTTTTCCATTCACAAAAAAGTAATTATGCTAAACTATCATTATTCTTCAATACAATTATTTATATATCGTTTTTGGAATGTTATTATGCCATAACATCTGACGCATAATAATTGTTCGAAATTGTTACATTCTTCTTGCGCAATTTACTTTTCTTTGTTTTCACAACCGGGTCTTCGCTGACGACGCTTATGTTTGTATATTCTTCCTTTAGCACATTTTTGATAAAATCAAATATAAACAACAAAATACGTTCGGAACAATTTCCCACAATCAAACAGCTGCCTGTCCTAAAAATCATAAAAGATACTTCTGTGTATTTTTTGTTGTCATCCAATTCGCTCATTTTCATATTACGCTCATGTGCTAAAATACGCCCGTTTTGCAATTCTGTATTAAACCCGATTTCATTGTTGAAATAGAACTTGCATTTTACACCAGGATAACTGCACGGGTCATAAGCTGTCTCAATACCATATTTATCAGAACGCATAATGCTATACAATTTTTCGCGATTTATATAAAACCCGCAATTGAAATTGGAGTTGATGAGAACATTGTCTTCTTGACTGTTTTCGATGAAACATAAATGGGTTTCAATAAACGGTTGCATTGTGTCTAAAATCATTTTGCGAACGATGGTAAATAATTTAGCATTTAAAATACCGGGTATTTCGAGTTTGCCGGTATTGAACACCTTGACATGTATCTCCTTGAACTCGCCTTCATATTCAAACCGCAAAATTATCGCAAAACAGTTATAGAATGCATTTTTTACTTTACCTCGACAATTCATAATGTCTTTTTTGGAAATACCGATAGTTAGTTTTCGTTCGTCCTTGAACTTCAGGCGTCTTGCTTGTGGGTTGTTGATTTGTTTGATGATGTTTTCTGTATAATAACTAACGCCCTCTAGTTTTTTGCGATATTCCATATATTCTTCCTCCGTTTTTGCAACAAACTTCATTTGTTTTTTAACCACCCCCATTATTGGACGCCAGTATTCAATAATGGGTATATTCCAGAAAACGGATTGTATATCAATAGATTGATTTAGGAAAAGTACTTTTGTTTTTGTAGAAATATATAGTTCATCGCATTTCGGCATCGTTTTTTCTGGTTCTTTTTCGGAATGCGATTCTTCAAATGGTATAGCTTTTGACGCCGGTTTTTGCACAGGAGGGGAACATATAGCAGACCCGAATACATTCATAGAGCCTTGTTGGGCTAAAAAGCGCATCCATTCATCATCGACCGGTTTTGACATTATTTAGGAAAAGTGATTGATAATAGTAATGATTAATGAACACTTATTTCTTTTATATTGTTTTCAATTTTATATTTTTTTTGAAAAAAATATATGGGTGTAATACTATAGATATGACATCCATTTGTTCCCAAACGAATATAGAGCGCAATATTATTCAATTCCCCAAAAAAATGGTTATACAAAATAATAACAATAATATATTAATAAACAACATGACTACAAATTATGATGTATATCCAGCTACAGATAGGTTCGATCCTAATATATCAAGTTCTCCACCGAATGCATTTGTAGATACTTTGAAACAAAGAATGAATAAGTATTATATCAATGATAATACAAGTGGGATGAATAATATTATAAATAAGTTTGCTCGCAATAGAACATTGTCTTGGGAACATAAATGAGAAGGTGTTACGAGAACGCCGGAACGAGCTCCGGTGTTCTCGCAATTTATATATTTTTATAATAATTATGTAATTTGTAATAAAAAAATGCTATCAAGTTCTCTATATCTGTATCATAATTATGCAAACAATCCTCCATAATATTTAAAAATTCACTAGACAATATGTGAGAACGCATACGAATAATATAATCAAAATAGGATTGTATGATTTGTCGCTTATCCATGTTATATTGAATACTTATTTGGTGGATATATTGTTGTATATTATCCATCGATGATAAATTATCTCTGGACAATCCTTTACCACCTGCGCTCGTTCCGAGCTCTGACGTTCTCCTATTTTCATTGGTATTATCCGGGGTATCCTCTACCACCGGTGCTCCTTCCTCGCTCTGGTGTTCTCCCAATAACATGGTATGCAATTTAGACCATACTCCAGAATGAATAATATAATTAGCCCATTCGGTCAAGTTTTGATTTAATTGTAGAAAATTAATCATACTGCGTATATCAGACTGATACATATTTTGTATAGCATCTATAACGTGGGGTTCTATATCTAAGTTCTCCGATTCAGCAATATTTTGTATAAACTTATCTATTTCTTTTTTAGGCAATTGATTAAACCGAATGCAAATAAACTCATGTTGAAGGGTTTCGTCAATTTTACTGATATAGTTACATATGAGACAAAATCGGACATTATTTGTGCAAGTTTGTAATAGAGTTTTCAGGGCTTGTTGGGCGGTTTTTGTCATATAATCAACTTCGTCTAAAATGACAAACTTGAACCCGATTTCAAATAAGTTTTTCGATTTAACAAATTGATTGATTTGGTTTCGTATAATATCTATTCCACGTTCATCGGAAGCATTTAGATGAATAACTGTTCCTTTACTTTTGCCATAATATTTGTATTGATATTCGTTTATGAGGTTTATAATCGTGGTTGTTTTACCGGTTCCAGGTGGTCCGTAAAACATTAGGTTCGGAAAATAACCATTCTCTAAAATATTAGTAAACAGTTGGCGGTTCATAGGGTCGAGAACAATATCATCGAAATGTACTGGACGATATTTTTCAACCCATGGTATAGTTGTTTTTGTGAGAACGCCCGAGCTCGGAACGAGCGTAGGTTTTTGAAGATTACCCGGGGCTGTATTTTTTGCGTAGGATAATGCCGTTGCCATAGGTAGGTACTAAATGGATGATTAGTTATAGTATCATGTCGTTAGATACTTTTACAGAAAAAATATATTTAACAGAAAAATAACAGAAATAACAGAAAATTGAAACATAATTTTAATAATGGGTCTATAATCAATTTGGTTGAACTACTTATTAATACTTGAATGAATCAAACAATGACAGACGCTTCAATTACAAACAATGGTAATATGACATCATCGGTTATGCCTCCTCCACCTCCAAATAACACACAATGTTTATTTTCACATGAAACTGGACATATTAGACCATATTTAGAAGATGCATACCAGGTTATTACACGAAACGAATGGTGGGGTCAATTTAAACATACGCTACAGACCAGAGGGGTTAACCCAGAAACTGGTTTTATGTTTTCAAGTGATCCATTTTATAAAACGATTATGAATGCAATTGTAAGCACACGCATCGGCGGAGGACATAGCGGATTTAGTATGGGGTTTGTAATGCGTGAAATGGAACAAATCGCATTATACGGCGAGGATGTATATATACAAGGTATTGCACGAAGGGAAAAGAAACCGAAACCAATCATTCAACTTATTGAAACAACGCAGGAACGAGGAACAACTGAAGAAGAATATTCCGCATAATAACAACAATAAAACTTATATAAATTATATGAATTATAGTATTTGCATGATTTGTAATTATAAATAATGTATGTTTTTATTGATCCATTGACAGACCGACATTATCCTTCGATAATATAATTCTCCGAATAATCCTCGAACACCTACGCTCGTTCCGATCTCCGGCGTTCTCGCAAAACACACATATATGAAACCATATAAATATTTACTAGTATTATTTATTAGTAATAAAATGAATACGGGTATATCTCATAAAAGTGGGTATTTAGAAATTATATTCGGGTCAATGTTTTCCGGGAAAACGACACTTATAATACAACATTTTAAAAAGTTCTCTTATATAGGTAAAAAGGTCGCAGTTATTAATTATGCAGATGATACACGATATCATGATGCTCTACTATCCACACACGATAAAGTAATGATACCGTGTATTGTAGCTAGAAAAATTGCTGAAATAAGGGAATCCATTGTAAATGCAGATGTAGTATTAATAAATGAAGGACAATTTTTTGAAGATATTTATGAAGAAGTATTAGAAATGGTAGAAAAACAGAACAAGATTGTATATATATGTGGATTAGATGGTGATTTCAAAAGAAATAAGTTCGGTAGGTTATTGGATTTAATACCATATTGTGATGAAATAACAAAATTACGTTCTCTATGTGCGTATTGTAAAAATGGAACCCCAGGTATTTTTTCTCATCGTATTACGAATGAAACGTCGCAAGTGGTTATAGGAACAGATAATTATGTTCCGTTATGTAGAACTTGTTATAAAGAACAAAACGTATAATGGTTTTATTGTTTTTTTAAACTATATAAAGTTTTTAGATAGTTTAACTCTATAAATGGATAGTTTAACTGAAAAAAAGAAACGAGGACGTAAGAAGAAGTCCGATATAATTCAATCCATAGAGGACAACTTTAAAGTGGATGGTATTACAAATGAAAATATTCAAATAGAGATAGATCCACAGCAAAACATGAATATGGATGATTCGACAGAACCAGACGACAGTATTGCGCCAGGTGTAAAAAAACGGGGTAGAAAACCAAAGGGTGGAAAACTCGTAATAAAACAGCCAGAACAAATTGTAAAACCACAAATAGTTTCAAATGTTATATTACATTTGAAATGCTCATTAAATGATTTGCATGAATATAATGATAAACTGAATAAATTGGTTACTGATCCGATGTTATATAATCCGTCAGTTCCACCGGCGATTATGACATACAATGAAGACAAAACTAATTTTTCAAAATACGATACGAATTCCGATGACGAACAAAAATTGCATTCATATGCATATGAAACAAATATAGCATCGAATAATGTATGTAGCGCATGCGCAATGAAACAATCTGAGACAAACTACGGTGAAAATATAGATGATAATATGTCAAGTATGAAAGATATTAATGCTAAATTAAAAAAATTAAAAATAAACCTCTATAAAAATAATTTGGGTGATAAAAAATCGGCGTGTTTTTGGTGCACATATGAGTTTGATAATCATCCATGTTATATACCTAAATATGAGATGGACGCTACAGTATTTGGGTATGGATCATTTTGTCGTCCAGAATGTGCAGTTGCTTTTCTTATGAAAGAAAACATTGATGATTCTACGAAGTTTGAACGATATCATTTGTTGAACCAAATATACAGTAAAGTTTACGATTATAAAAAAAATATCAAACCAGCACCTAACCCGTTTTATTTATTGGAAAAGTATTATGGAAATATGACGATACAAGAGTATCGTAAAATGTTGAAAACAGAGCATATGTTACTGATTATTGATAAGCCAATGACACGGATATTACCGGAATTACACGAAGATAATGAAGATATTGTATTGAATATTTACGGTGGGACAAAAACTTCATCTACTGTAAATAATGGAGTATATAAAGTAAAACGTCAAAGTGAGAAACCACTGGGACCCAGTAAAAATACTATTATGCGAGATAAGTTTGGATTAGTTCCTGCTGCACAATAATAGATAGTGAGAAATATTATCTTCTAATAAATTATTGGAAGATAATACATATAAAGGAGTTTTTACAAATTATATATACATATTTATATTCATATCCAAAAAATGATTACGATTCAATTAATGGGTGGGCTAGGAAATCAATTATTCCAAATATTTGCAACTATAGCATATGCAATAGAACATGGTCATCAATTTGTATTTCCATATACTGATGTATTACTTGTAGGAAAAGCCAGACAAACATATTGGAACAATTTTTTGTCTAATTTCACTATTTTTACTACAAGAAGCACGCTTTGTAAGTTTTCAAATAATGATTTGAAATTACTACCCGTGTTAAAAGAACCCGGTTTTAAATATGAAAAAATACCACACGTTTCTTCGAATACTTCTATTTCATTGCATGGATATTACCAGTCATACAAATATTTTGAAAAGTATCAAGATAAAATCTATGCGATGATGTTATTATCCAATCAACAAAAGTCTATAAGAACAAAATATACGAATTATTTGGAAGGCTGTAATACGGTTAGTATGCATTTTCGGTTGGGTGATTATAAAGAAAAACAGCAATATCATCCAATTATGCCTAAAGGATATTACGAACAATCATTGTTGCGCATATTAAATACAAAATATACATTCGATACGCCAATACGTGTATTGTATTTTTGCGAGAGAGAAGACAATTCAATTGTTATGGGTGTTATAGAGCAATTACGCTCATCTTTTTCTACATATTCAAAATTGGTATTTGTGAAAGTAGAAGATGATATGGAAGATTGGAAACAATTATTGTTGATGAGTTGTTGTGATGATAATATTATTGCGAATAGTTCGTTTAGTTGGTGGGGGGCTTATTTCAATCAGAACCCGAACAAATGTGTATGTTATCCATATATATGGTTTGGTCCAGCAATGGGGTCTGTGTATTTGGATGATTTATTTCCTCCATCTTGGTGCAAAATATAGTTTTTTCGTAGATGAAAACGGAAAATTGATAAATGTAATAATATAAAGATATAGTATCATTATTATAAAGAACTTTATTATCAACGCCTATACTCCATTAATATGTCTCACAGTCTTAGAATGTCTTCCTCAAATACTGCCATTGATGCTGTCAGAAAAAATATGAAACGCGCATTTCGCAAGTCTTTGAAAGATTTGAATATGGAAATGAAACACTATGAATTATATAAGACGAACTACAATTTTATGATGTTTTCGCCAATTGTTCAATCGCTGCAAGAAGAAATACGTGGTATGGAAACCAGTATACATGAACTGCAAAGTGCAAACCGGCATTTAACCCAAGAATTGGACAGAATGCAAAAAAATGAATCGCGGCTGAACAAAAAAATCAGAAAACTACGAAAAAACAAAAAGGAAGACATCAATACATTACCTACTGATTTTTCGGGAACTTCCCAGCTTGAAACTAACGTAGAAGAATTATCTCTATCAGAAAATATTGTCAATGAATATTCTTCAAATGATGACGCAGTGCATCAAGAGAATGTCTCAGAAGGTAATGTTCATGAAGAACATATTGTATATGAACTAGTCGAAGAAGTAGTAGAGGAAGAAGCTGGGGAGAAAGCTGAAGAAGCCGAGGAGGAAGCTGAAGAAGCAGCTGAGGAAGAACCTCAAGAAGAAGACGCCAAGGAAGCAGCCGAGGAGGATTCAGAGGAATCAGAAGCCGAGGAAGAAGCTGATGACGCAGAAGAAGACGCCGAAGAAGCCGAAGAGGATGCCGAAGAGGAAGCTGAAGCGGAAGAAGAACCTGAAGAAGCGGAAGAAGCGGAAGCCGAGGAAGAAGCCGAGGAAGAAGCCGAGGAGGAAGCTGAAGAGGAAGAAGAAGCCGAGGAGGAAGCCGAAGAAGAAGCCGAGGAAGAAGCCGAAGAAGAAGCGGAAGCAGAAGAAGCAGAAGAAGAAGAAGAAGCAGAAGAAGAAGAAGAAGAAGCCGAAGAGGAAGCCGAAGAGGAAGCCGAAGAAGAACCTGAAGAAGCTGAAGAAGAAGAAGAAGAAGCTGAAGAGGAAGCCGAAGAAGAGGAGGAAGTGTATGAAGTGAAAATTAATGGGAAAACATATTTCACAACAAATGAAAAATCAGGTGTTATATATGCAATGGATGCAGAAGGTGATGTCGGCGATGAAGTAGGGGCTTATGTAAATGGAGTTCCAAAAATCACAAAGTAAATCTTGGTAACAGCTATATAAACGATTGTATACGTATATCTTCATATGTATAGTTAAATAAAAATATTAATAAAAAATATAAAACTATTTTTATTAGTAGTATAATGGAACCACATACTAAAGAAACTATATATCCAAATCTGAAGTTTGGAGAAATAACAGTCCAATACAAAGATAATTGGATGCAAAAAACGATGAGATATTTTAATTATGAGACACCAATTGATGCTACTACGAATATAATTATTTTATTTCATGATAATAATGAAATCTTACATACACTTGATATAGTTCCAGATAAAACAATTACATATACATATCCTAAAAAACATATTGGTCATTATTATCCATCCAATATTAGTATAGGAGAACCTGCAAAAAAAATATACAACCGAAATATTGTTAAAACAAACAATGGTCTTGTTTTATTTGGATTCAATGAAATATACAATACAAATCGCAATACATATATATCAGATGCATCTATTTATAATTGTATTTATTACAGTATTGATACAAAATACCCCGATTTAGAAAGAGTGGTTTTTTCAATATTGAAACGCAAATATGGTATAGATAGTTCTCGTTTTTTATTTTCATATGATTCCGAGTTTATGACAAAATCACAAGCGGCAAATATAATATACAACATACTAACATTTGATGGCGTAAACTCATGAAATAAAATAAATATAAACAATAAGTGATTAGTTATTGTATATAATGAATCGTGTTGAACAACTCGAAAAAATACAGGCCGAAGCATTGGAATTATTCAAAAAGAAGAATGCTGATTATGGCGATGCATTTGCTAAATATGGATTAGTAGGCGTTTTGATGCGTATTGAAGACAAAATACAAAGAGGTTTGTCTATAACAAAAAACGGTGTAGTTTTGGTATCCGATGAAGGACTAAAGGATACGTTGCTGGATTTACATAATTATGCAGCAATGGCAATGATGTTGTTAGAAGAAAGCGGGAATAATGAACGGTCATAGGTGTTTAGAAAATACATGGTTATATCACAAATGGTTATATAGAACGTTTTCTGGTTGAATTATTCGGTTTTGTCTTGTATGATTTTGTGTATTTTTTACCACCTTGTGCTAAAAATCGAGTAGGCTTAATAATCGGAGCATCTTTTTTTTTATGAGAACCTAATGCAGATGCAATTTCTTCTTTTCGTTCTTTTTCATGTTTGATTTTTTCTTCTTTGGCTTTTTTAATACTGAATACTTCCTTGCTTTGTATGGGACCATAGGATGGGCCTTCATCCATCAATTCTTCAAACCGACGCGTAAGGTCTTCATCCAAAATTTGACATTTTATTTCCGATTGATTTTGTGCATTTAGTTCTCCTTCAATCAATTCTATGTATACTGATATTGCATATTCGCTTCCTGATTCAGATGATTTAGATGATGTAACTGAAACATCCCAATATTTAGCTAACACCGCAAAGTCTGGTATTTTTCCGGCGTTTATTAATTCGTTTGCAGGATTTACTACTTGGTCATAGAATTGATTACTAGTATTTTCAAAATATTCCTTCATTATTTTGGCTAATACCGTATTTAGAGAAACCACATTTTTCTCTAAAAAATCGCGTTTTATATATTCAATGATATTTTTCAAATTGGAATACTTTTTTTGCGACAATTCTTGTATTACTTGTTTTGTAAAATTGTCTTTTTGGTCTAGTTTTTTTTCATATTCTACGAAAATACCGGATGGGGGGTCTTTGAAAAATGTAGTTTGAAACTGTGTTAAAAACTTTATTTGGGTTGATAATTTCGTTATTTCCGCCAATTTTGTTCCGATTTTTCTAGAAATATTTATTTTGTTTGCAGCAACCAATTTATCAAATGAGTTTTTAATAGGTTCTGTTATATTCAATATTGTTTCAGGTTTCGGATCAGTGTTGTTGTCTAGCTTTTCAAGCTCATCGATTATGATGTCTATTGAATTATCTATTTCTGCATATTGTCCAGTAAGTTCAGTACTTTTTCTGGTGTCTTGGAATCGGTTATATCTAGTGATAACGGATTTGAATATTTCTTTTTGAAAGTCCGTTATTTCAGAATCTCGGTCCTGTTTTAATACATCAACCGATGCTTTTGAAAGGGGGGTTTCGCCTTTAAACAAGAACAAATCACGATTGGGGGTTCTTAATTCGGTCATATCAATATCTAATACAGCTATTTCGTTTCTAAGTTTTTCTATTTTTTGGTCCAGTTCTTTCAAGTATTCAGCTGGTATTTCATTTATTTTTTCCCTAACACTTTTTATAAAAATATTATTATTTGCAGAAGTTTTCATAGCAAACCTACCAAAATTAGTTATGGTCTTAGTTATTTCAGGTGTTATAGTAATGTTATCATAATTCGCTGGATCTTGGTCTGCACCAGTTGCCAGTGTGTCCACTATTTCACGTCCAGTAAGCATAGTTAATTTTCCACGTTCCCTCATGCTAGGTGGTTTGTTTTGAGCAGTAATGATTAATTGATTTAAGTTTTTCAAATATTGGTCTATATTTTTTTTACCGAAAACCCATGTGCGGCTATCAATATATCCATTTTCCAAACGGTCTAGTTCATTTTGTTTGGTTGTTTTATCAGTATTTTTTCTAGTCCATAGAGCGAGTTTATCTGCACCATCATATCTTTTACTAAGTCTAAAAAAATCTGTATTTACACCATTTTTTTTATATTCGAAATTAAATGTATCTTTTACTCTAGATATTTGTGTTATAGGTGATTTTGGGTTCGTCAAATGAGTTTGTATAAAATAATCCACCATATAATTAAACTCTTTATCAAACTCTTGTTGTTTTGTTGTATCGCTATCTACATCTACATATTTATAGAAAATGGCCATAATATCTTTTTTTATATCATCTGGATTATAAAACCGTTTTTGGGTTATCAGCTCATTACGTTCTTCTTCTGTAATGAACAATTCACCTGTTCCACTTCCGGTTCCTGCTGGTTGTAATCCATTCAACAATTTATCTGAAACGGTTTGCACTTCTTTTTCTATTTCTATTCTTTGTTCTTTTGCCCATTCGTTGTATTCTATAAGTTTATCTACCAATTTACGATATAATTTATTGTTTAGTATATCATTTAACCACACTACTTCTGTAACTGTGCAAACGCCTTTTTCTGTATTTAAATAGGAATATTTTCGTTTTCCTTCTGCAGTATTTTCACCAGAAGAAAACATATTAGCTACATCTCCAATATCAAAGGCAATAATGGGTCCTTGTTTTAGTAAATATTTGTTATAAGATGTATTAAAATTACTTTTTTTAGGATAACTAATCGGAAAAAGTAGTTTCAACATAATCATAATATTTTCATTTGCAGTTTTGGTATCAGGTGTAGATGGTGTGTGTGTTGGAGTGGGTGCTGACGTAGTTGCTGGGCTTGCATCTTCTGGATTCATTATGACTTTTATGAACTCTTCTTTGTCGAAAAAAATACTTACTATTTCAGAATACGTTTTTGATGCTAAAACTTGTTCATCATATTTGACTTCAGGTGTAAAAAATGGATATTCTGAAATATTTATTCGGCGAGGTCTTTCACCAGGTGCTGGATCATATAGTTTTGAAAATGTCAAATCAAATGGGGTTGGATTTATATTTGTGGCAACTTGTATTTTTATTTGTTGAACATTTTTACTTGACATAGTATATCTCTTTATATTATGTCAATATTATTTTTACTGTAAACACACGATCATTCTATAATTCTCCGGATAATACCTAAAACTATGCTGTTCCGTGCCCCTCCTCCTCCTATCCAACGTTCTCTCATTTACTAATGAGAATATGTCGCAAAATCACTGTATTGCTTTTGCTGTTTTTGCTTTTTTGCTTTTTCTAATGTTTCTTCGGCCGATTTTATTTGTTCTGGAGTAATAGTCGTATCGTCATTCATCAACGAAACGTGATAATCTGTAAAGTTGGATGGCAAGCAACAAAATGCACTTTGTTCATTCAATACATAATCCACGAGTATCATAAATACAATAGTTATAGCAAATGCAACATAAATATCACGAGTTCCCATCCATGATATTGCAAAAACTAATATATCACGACTAAATGTATATTTTAAATAGGATTCCATTGTTTTACTTAGTTTTATAGTAACAAATCTGGATGCAATATTCAATACTATAATCATAAGTCCTGCAAATATTTTACTGTTGTTAATAGTCATGATATTATCGTGTAAATAATCAAGTACAGAACTACCCCCTTTTTTTGATATCTTTCCCATTTTTTGAGCAGGTGGCGGTGGTGGTTGAGGCATAGACATTTTACTCAGGTATATATGTATGATGTTATTTTATTTTTGGGATTGTAGGTTGTTCATTTTCTAATAGCATAAATGGCTCACTTTTTACCCATAATGCCGGAATAAAATCACTTAGATTATCTAGAACAGTGTTTATAGAAAAGTCATCCGATGTTTTTGGTTGTAAGTTTTCTGAAGCTTTCAGTTGTTCTTCTATAATAGAGAACTCGCATGTATCATCGCATGGATTACATCTTTCATATTTGAAATTGATATCCGGATATACATGTTCTAGCATTTCCAATTTCAATGGATGTTCTTTATGAATAAGAACGCCATTTTTGCAATTTTGTTTTTTGAACTCACTTACGCTAGTGGATTCTGGTGACATATTTGAAAATGTTTCCGAATAAGTAGTTCCAATATTTCTTACATAATCAGAGTGAAAATACAATACAACCAGCGCACACATGAAAAGCCCATACACAATATCAATGGTTGTATAATATACAATGAATGAAATACCTATTAATTTTCCTAAAGAACTGTTTGCAATATAGGCAATATTTTCAGTATATAATATCAACATAGATATCAGTATGATAGGAATCAAATTAGAGTATGTGTCTAACATTAGATATTATATAATAGTTTAACATATAAATAGGAATATATCACAAAATAATTATCTGCATATTTTTTAAGATACTATAAAAATGTCCTTATTAACATATGCATCTCCATGGACCTCAGATGAAGGAAATAAAAAAAGGACCCCTACTATACGTAAAAATAGTAAAAGTTCAACTATAGTGAATGATAGTGGAGGAGAACCTGAAGAATATACACATACGGTAGCTCCTTCCCCAAATAATGCCCCGTTATCTTTAGACGAAGTGAAAGTATATCAAGACGAAAAAGCCACCAAAGTGCATGAATTAATAAATAAAATGTCTGCATTAGATGCTGAAAATGATGGTGCCCATTTAGCCAATTTTTCACCAATAGCCCCTCCTGTATCAACTGCAAAACCACAATATGTGCAAAAACAAGATAATGTGTATGGTGAAACGACTGATAACAATAATCAAAAGTCGGAATATGTATATTCATCTGATACCAGAAGTTTAGGAAACTTGACAAATTATCAAAATGTTTATGAAAATAAACCGATCTTCCAAAAAAATAAACCGTATTATGCAAATATGGGAATATCAAATGGTATTGATAATAAACTCATGGAACGAATAAATTATATGGTGCATTTATTGGAAGAACAACAACATGAAAAAACCGCAAATGTCACAGAAGAGTTTTTATTATATACTTTTTTAGGCGTATTTGTCATTTATGTAGTAGATACGTTTTCAAGAAATGGTAAATATGTAAGATAATGCGAGAACGCCGGAGCTTTATTTTCTTTTTAGGATAATTAATGAAGAACAATACATTATATATGTATAATATATAATGAGTAATAATTCAGAAACCACACAATCAATTAGTCAAAGAACCGGCGTAGTTGACAAAGAAATAACTATTCCGGCTCCGCCGGTTTCGGTAGAAGTGGATTCTAGTCAAGATGCAACATATATATCACCTAGTGAATCATTTACATCTATGTCTCCTTATAAAATTGGTGGAAACTGCATGTTGCGACGAGGAGGTCGTCGATCACTCAAGAAACATGGACGCAAATCGCACAAGAAACACGGGCGCAAATCGCACAAGAAACACGGGCGCAAATCGCACAAGAAACACGGGCGCAAATCGCACAAGAAACATGGACGCAAATAAACTATACAAGACATTATACAGAGATGGATTTTCTTCGTAGGATAATCACGATTACTCACAGCTATATATTACATACAATGCAATATATACCAAACTCATAAAAGTATCCTGAGAATATTACATTGCTCTTTCTAATATGTATATGTATTGATTTTCGTCACCATTGTATTTAGACATATTCAGTTTTGCATGCACTATGAAACCGTTTCGTATTGCTATTTGTAATATTTGTTCCACTGGATTCATATGTAAAGTATTTTCGTTTTGGCGAATATGACCCATATTGTCAGTAAACTTTTCTTTTACAATAACTTTAGAATCATTTTTCGGAAAAATATAGTCCGCGCTATATGAAAAAGTATCGAATTTCATATTTGAATTAGTGTTTCGGTTTTTCATATATTTTTGCATATTATTGTTTGTCAAAAGTGCTTTTGTTGCCGGAATAATTGGGTCAAACTGGTCTTTATCTACTAAATGCAATATCAAATATCCATTCGGAACTAGCCAATAATAGCAATTCTTTAAAAATGTCTCTTTTTCCTTTATTTCATATATAGTCCCTCCCATACACAAAATATGGGAAAACGTATTGTGTTCAAATGCCATAGGCTTCAATACATCATCAACGACTATTTCATTATTTGGAAATAACTCTTCCGATTTTGATGCCATGTCTTGCGATTTATCTATGCCATATGCGCGATATCCTTTGTGTAGTAATAGATTTACTAAATGCCCCGTTCCACTACCTATATCTAGAAAAACACTATTATGAGTAGGTTTCGTCATTTCTATAACAGTTTGGGTTTCAAATAGTGCCCGTTTTTCCGGTTTCATAAGCAAATCGTATTTCTCTGAGTAGAACTTGTCATATATATCATTATTTTGTTTCAATACAAATGCATCGTTTTGTTCAAATCCTTCCTGTTTAGCAGGTGGGCTGGTTTTATTATGCAATATGACTATAGCCAAAACAACCGCCAAAATGATAAGCAGTCTCAACCACATTTTGTTTGGAGTTTTTGCATAAATGATAGTATTAAGGGTTTTGAAAAAACTATCGAAGAATGATAAAACAACGGATTTAGACATTATATATGTAATATATTGCGATAATATAATTATCTGAATAATCCTCGAACACCTATGCTCGTTCCTCGTTCCGGCGTTCTCACAAACATATAGATGTTGATTTTATATATTTCGCAATTGCGTTCGTGTATGATTGAAAAAACGGTCTTTTCCAATGTTATTATTTGCTACATTTGGATGCAAAGGTGCATTCAAATCGGGAGGATTAAATAACAGTGTATGGCTCCCACCCGTATTTTCATATTGCCCTGGAGTGGTATAAACAGTCGAATTGTATAAATCACTGGTGCTAGCGGGGATGTATGTTCCTTTGTCACCGCCTTTTTGTAATGCGAAAAACTGGTTTCGTAATTGCATTTCCGTATCTATATTGTTGAAATATCCATATACAGGGGCTCGGTCATTTCCCGGATTGAAATTAACATCAACCACATGGTCTAAATAGTGTCTATTTCGTATAGTAGCGGGGGTTCTCCTGTCAATAATCGGAAAATATGCATATTTTGTAGGAACTGGTCTGAAGTTAATGTTTGGCTGTAATTGCATATCGGGAAATTGCCGACCACCTATACGGTCATTCAGTTCATTGGTTCTTTCAAATTGTCCATAATATACCCCTTCTGGGATACCATATATTTTATTTTGTTCTCCAATATTCATTTTTCAGTTATATATTATCCAGCGATATTATCCGGAGAATTATATCATCGCAGGATATTAGACATAATACATATAATGTAAAAAATATAAATAGAAATAGAGAACATATGTATATTACAAAAATGCCTAAATATATTATACGTATTTTTTCTAGTTTTTGCAGTTCTACTGAATGCAAAAATAAATATGAAGCTATAAATGAAGCGTTTTTAGAAGAAAATTATGGAAGCACGAAAGATATTTATATAACAGACGGCGACGATTTTACCCATGTTATTATTTTGAATACGGCTATGCCTAAATTGACAAATATTCCCAAAAAAAATGTTCTCGGATTAGCTATGGAACCCCCGCATTTTTTGGGATTACAGACACCTTTCATATATTATGCTCAACAATATATTGGGAAATATTTTATTGGCCAAACATTTGGACTTCCTGAACCATTTATACCATACCAAGGATATATGTGGCATACGGTGCCATTGAAAAGTTTGCCCACTAAACCGCATATGATGTCTATAATGGTTAGTCAAAAAACCCAGGCCCCGGGACACAAATACAGGCATGAATTGGTTTCCAAAATATTGGAAAGTAATTTACCAATCGATATTATGGGAAGAGGGTGTAAATATTATCCACCTGACCCTAGATTAAAAGGAGAGTTTCATAGTTTGGAGCCTTACTTGTCATATCAATTTCATATAGCTATAGAGAACTTTCAATTGGGGCATTATTATTCCGAGAAAATAATGGACCCTCTGTTTTGCGGAACAACGCCCGTTTACTTGGGATGTGTAAACATAGAAAATTATTTTCCGGGAATGGTCATTTGTTTGTCGGGGAATGCTGATAAAGATTTCGCTCTATTGGGGGATATTTTGTCTAATCCGGATAAATATCGTAAAACAATAGACGTAGATGCAGTTAAAAACACTACTAGTTTAGTGAAAAATATTCCAACACTGTTCGGATAAAAATGATATTTCTGGAGTGGAACACCGGATCTTGGAACAATCGCAGGTATTTGTATATGTTATTATAAAATTGAAATACTTTTATAATAAAAATAATATAGACATAACAAGTAAACCATTTTATTATGTCTATTATCAAAAATGCCACGATTTGTCATTACCTGCTACGACTGCTCTGATAGAATAAATAATACTGATATAACACATAAAGTTTCAGGACCTTCGCCACATATACAATATGCTATATGTGAGAAATGCCATATGAGATTACATACATCTGATGAACCCCAATGTACTAAAATCTTAACAGAAGATGACGGAAAAATGTTTGAGATGGGTATTTGTCTAGCATTCGGTATTCCATACGACGGTCCTTATAAATATGGAATGGATATCCCATTAGTATTACAAAGTAGACTAGCTCATCTCAAAACCAGATTTCCAGAGTATGTGCATAGCGCCAAGAGTGGAGCCCGATATGATTACACGTGTATTGGAGAACCTGAAAAACATATTAGCGCAAAAACCACAAAAAAAGGCAATGGAAAAGTTGCACCACAAGTCATTGGACAAGCACAGCCTCAAAAGTTTTGTGATGTAGTTGGTATACCATATTCGGGTATTGCAGACTTGAAAAAATATATACAAGAAAACATTGCGTCCATCTTACCCATATTGTTTATATACACATTTGATTGTCCAATGTTATATTACAATGTTGAAAAAAATAGCATTCGTCTGTTACAACCGAATGAAACCTATCCTATAGATTGGTCTGCATTTAGTTATAGTTGGACTTGCGATTGGTCTGTCTGGAATAATTCGTCTTGTGTAAAAATTGCGGTAGGAGAAAAAACGGTGTCTTTAATGGAGTTCCAATTCCATACAAAAAGTCGCACAAATATGGCCGTTCGATGGTGTTTTGAAGAATTATTATTTGTATTTAGAGAACATTTTACTATAGAAAACTTATAAATATTACTTAGACGCACATACCATACATATATACACATACACATATCTTAGCCAATAATTTCAACTGTTTTGTCAAAATATTCCTTTGATATTTCACATCCTCTAAATTGTCTATTTGTATTCTTACAGGCTATAGCGGTAGTGCCACCGCCTAAAAATGTGTCTAACACCACATTATTCTCATTAGAATGTTTTTTTATCAGGTCTTCAAATAATACTAAGCTTTTTTGTGTAGGGTGAAAACGATGTCGCCCTCCTTGCAATGGATACATATATATACCATTGTCATATGAACTGTTGAAAGTAGGACTACCGCCTTTTACGCCTATCAGTGCAATTTCTCGGCAATTTGTCAGATAATTTACTTTGCTATTGAGTGGTTGTGGGTTGGTTTTTATCCATTCTATCATCCTGATTTGTTTGAACTTGTGTTTTTCTAGCAAGTCTTTTAGTGTAGTTATTTTCCACAAATCGAAAAACATAATAAGCGTTCCGCCCTTGCGCAATTTTTTATAGTATTCGCCAATGAATTGGTCCAATAATTCCATAGTAAATTTGGAATCCCATTCGCCGTAATCTGTTTTTACACAGTATTTTTTGCCATAAATAGTTCCATATTTTATGTAGTTATCTTTTCCAGTGTCATCGTCTATTTCATTTGCAATTTTGTATTCCTCCCAGTCTGCCTCAGTTTTTACAAACTCGATATTGTTTTCTTCATTTTGTTTAACTGTGTTATAATGTGTATTCATACCAGTTTCCCTGGAAATAATATACGGGGGGTCTGTTAGCACCAAATCAACGGACCCATTGGGGATGGTTTGTAAATATGTTATTCCATCAACATTTTGAATATTTATTCTTGGTGCAAGTTGAGTTGTCATTATTAATTATATATATGAAATACAGTTTATATAGTTTTGTATTTCATATTCAATTTTCTTATGTATTATGTTTATTACGGGTGCGCCTGTGTCGTTTACGTTTCGTTTGTTTTTTCGTTGTTGTTTGATTGTTTTTTTATGAATATGTTTTCCACCAGATGTGCGATTTTTGTTATATCAATTTATTTTTAACTATATGTAATAATTTTTATTAGTATTATTATATATACATTATTATATAGATGAGTTCTTCATTAAATCTTACTAATGAAGTTGGCAATTTAGCTATAAATCACCATTTTGTTAACCCAACAGGAACTATCATATGTTTTGCTGGTCAAATAGTGCCTTCAGGATGGTTGTTGTGCGATGGAAGTGAAATAAACAAGTCCGATTACCCAAAATTATTTTCTGTAATTGGAAATGTCTACGGAACATCAGTAAACTCTAATAATTTTGTTTTACCAAATCTTCAAGAGAGAATCCCTTTAGGAAAATCAAATAGCAATAACTTGGGAGATAAAGGTTGAAATTCTAACATAACATTGTCAACAAATCAATTACCATCACATAACCATACAGGAACTACAGATACCGCAGGATCACATACCCACACAGCAACTGACTCAGGACATGCTCACTCCTATAATGATGCATATTTTGCTGAAAATAGAGGTAATAGACAAAATGTTTATGGAACTGGTGCGTATACTGACTATGATAATGATTTTATATACAGAACGCCTACACCTACAACATATACAGGATATGCTAATATTACTGTCGCAAATAATGGACAACACACACATACATTTACTACAAATACTACAGGAAGTAATTCATCTATTAATATATTGAACCCATATCTAGTGTTAAACTATTTAATAAAATATTAGGTGAATACAATGAAATATATTTATTATAAGAAGTTATAAATATATAATTATCCGGAAATAATTTATTATCGCAGGATAATAGACATGTTCTTTATTCCGGCGTTCTAACAAGCCATATTATACATACCACAAGCCCTTTTTTTTCATTGCTTTGATTTTGGTTTCCATTCCCACCATCCAATTTGCATGCACGAAATAAACTGGATGAGTAGATTGTTTGAACTTTTCCTGTAGTTCTCTATACCGTTGATCTTCACTAAGCTCACTAAAATATAATAGACCATTTGGAAATTGCCATTTATTCAGAGGCATTATATTAAATATTTTTGGATTTGACATCAAAATGTGTAATAAAATAATTTGGTCATTGTCAGAACTAGTTCGGTTCTCATAAATACTCTGTATTAGTTTTGTAGTAATTGGTTTCGGAAACAGCAACATGCAACCAGTGCATAACATATTTATATCATCCTGCATAACTGCGTGATAATTCGTTTCTTTTAACTCGTGATATACTTCGTTTAGGTTTTGCAATACAACTGTGTCTATGTCTAGATACCAAACCGGTATTCCTTTATTTAATAACCCCAGTATAACCTTATAACGGGTATATGACAATGTATTGAAATCAGGTGTTCCAAAATCGGATTTCTCTTTGGTAAGTGTAGTTGCATTTTCTATAACCAATTCTACTGGATGACCCTTTTCTACTAAACAGTCATAGCTTTCTTGGTCTGTTACATAGGCACGATAATTTTGTATATTTTGCCGACGCAATGATTCTAAATGATTCAGTGCGAGAGTAATCCCGCCGAAATTAAATACAGAAATAAAAAGGACTTCTGTTGGCATATGATATATGACACTCTAGTCTTTTATATTCGTTTTTGTATGTTTATTATTCGTTTTATTACTAGGTTGTTATCGTAAGTAGTCGCAACAAAATTGATTCCTATATCAATATAAACAGAATACGCTATTCTATTTATACACCCCATTATTCGTATCAATCTATAACTCCAATATTTCTTTTAATATGGTTAAAATCTGCGACACTACTGTTTATTCCGAAGAATCTGAAACAAAATATGCCGAGTATTTTGCTAGTTTTGGATTTCCCCTCAGTCCATTCCAAAAATATGCTATAGAAGCTATTGTAGAAGGGCATCATGTTTTAGTAACTGCTCATACAGGTTCCGGCAAAACATTGCCCGCGGAGTTTGCTATACAACATTTTGTCAAAGGGTCAAAACGCCTTATTTATACAAGTCCTATTAAGGCACTTTCCAATCAAAAATACTACGAGTTTTCTAAAAAATACCCCGATATTACATTCGGATTATTAACCGGGGATATAAAGACGAATCCAGAGGCGGATGTTCTCATCATGACGACGGAGATATTGATGAATGCCCTATTTCGCAAAGATACGGGGGCTTCCGCCCCCGGGGCGCTAGCATTTCAGATGGACATAGAAACCGAATTGGGGTGCGTGGTTTTCGACGAAGTGCATTATATCAATGACGCAGACCGGGGGCAAGTTTGGGAAAAAACGATTCTGATGCTGCCTCCACATATCCAGATGGTTATGTTATCGGCAACTATTGATGCCCCGGAGCGATTCGCCGAATGGTGCGAACGAGGTGGTTTAGGTGGAAAACAAGTATATTTGGCATCAACATCGCACCGGGTTGTTCCATTGACACACTATGGGTTTCTCACTGTTACGGAGAATATTTTCAAAGGGATGAAAGACAAGGTATTGGAAAAGGATTTACGCGATAATACGAACCGACTCATTACGTTGCGAACTGATCGGGGGGAATATGTGGAAACTGGATATAAGGATTTGAAACGTATGTTAGGCGTTTTTGAGAACCGCGACGTTTTCCTAAAACGCAAGGCAGTATTAAATAATTTGGCACTCTTCTTGCGCGACCGCGAGATGCTTCCGGCTATAGCATTTGTATTTTCCCGGAAAAATGTGGAGTTGTGTGCCCAAGAAATAACGGTTCCTTTATTAGAATTTGACAGTAAAGTTGCCTACACAGTTGCGCGCGAATGCGAACAAATCATTCGCAAACTGCCGAACTTTAGAGAATATTTGGAATTGCCGGAATATCAAACCTTGGTGGCTCTTTTGGAAAAAGGTATTGGGATTCACCATTCCGGTATGATTCCCATTTTGCGTGAAATAGTGGAATTAATGATTTCAAAAAAATACATCAAGCTACTGTTTGCAACGGAATCTTTCGCTATAGGACTAGATTGTCCTATTAAAACGGCCATATTCACTAGTTTAACAAAATATGACGGCAATGGAGAACGATATTTGCTATCGCACGAATATACGCAAATGGCTGGTCGTGCCGGGCGGCGGGGCATCGATACGATTGGTCATGTGGTTCATTGCAATAATTTGTTTGGATTACCATCGTCGAGTGAGTATAACACAATATTGTGCGGAACTCCCCAAAAACTGGTATCCAAGTTCCGGATTTCCTATTCCATTATTTTGGGATATTTAGGAAAATCGGAGGAACCAGTTTCCCTAAATACCTTTGTGCAATTTGTGGAAAAAAGTATGATAATGAATGAAATCGCAAAAGAAAAAGCGCAACAAACTAAAGTTATTGGAGAACTTTCCGAACAAATTGCTAAAAAAGGTCAAATGTTGGAACTATTACAAACCCCTGCAACAATTTGCCGGGAATATTTAGAAACCGAGGCCCGGTCAAAAACGGCGGTTAATAAAAAACGGAAGGATTTAGAACGCCAGATGCAGCAAATGCGAGACCAATATCGGTATATAGCTGATAATTGCAAAACGGTGAAAGAATATGATATACTGGTTTCAAAAAAAAGGAAAGAAGAATCTGATTTAGCCGATATATCTGGATATATCTCCTATCAAGTGAAAAACGTTGTGGATATATTAGTGGACCTAGGGTTTGTAGAAGAAACTAACACGACATCATATATTCCTACACATTTAGGAAACATGGCAGCAGATATAGCTGAAATACATCCGGTTGTATTCACTCAACTATTACATGAAACGAATTATTTAGCACAATTTTCGGCGAAACAATTGGTTGGATTGTTTTCATGTTTTACAGATATGAAGGTTTCCCAAGACAATAAAATAAGTTGTCCCAATTCGAAAGACCCATTATTACAAAAAACAGTGGAAAAACTGGATAAATTGTTTATAGCACTTGCAGACAGAGAACATGAAATATCGATGGATACAGGCATCAATTACAATAGTGTATTGATGTATGATTTGATAGACCAAATTGCAGAATGGTGCGATTGTGAAACGGAACAAGACTGCAAGTATTATATACAACAAGTATTGGGTGAAAAGGGCATTTCGGTGGGAGATTTTAGCAAAGGTATTTTGAAAATCGCAACGATTGCAAAAGAAATTGGTTCAATGTGTGAAAAACGCGGTCACATAGAATTGCAACATACATTGTCCAATATTGAGCCGATGATACTCAAATATATAACAACTACGCAGAGTTTATATGTCTAATAATAAAACCAAAATAAAACTAAAAATAAAAATAAAACTAAATTGTTTACAGTTATATATAAAGATAATTATATTTTTCATATAATCATATGGAAAATATCATACAGGAAAATATTATACACGATAAGGCATTTTATATAGGAACTTCCATTGTATATCCTCCATTCAAAAATGGGTTTTATATGGAAGAATATTTTGTAAATTATATTTGCAATAACAATACATTTTATGACCGTAATGGCAGACTTTATATACCTGCATTATGGACAAACTTTCAGTTAGAATCGTGGTTTGGTTCATATAGAATGATTATGCAAACCAAACTGGATGAGTTTATAATTACACACCCTTGTGAAAAAGGGTATTTTACAGTAGTTCAACATGATGATGGTCCATTTTTAAAGTTACCGAGTAATACAATTGTATATGGAGCATGTAATGGAGATATACCTCTACCATTGATTTATGAAGATAATAAAGATACACTCAAAATATTGGCAAAAAACAATGTGAAAAGTTTTCACGAAAGAGAAATACTATGTTCATTTGTCGGATGCACGACTCATACAGTTAGAAATAAATGTATAGATAGTTTTTCTAACGTTCCCGGATTTGAAATGATTGTCCCAAAAGAAGGATGGAAATTAGCAGTGAATAAATCAAATCAAGATGTATTTATCGAAAAAACACTTCATTCAAAGTTCGCATTAGCCCCTAGAGGATATGGTAAATCAAGTTTCCGGTTTTTTGAAATATTTCATTTAGGATGTATACCGATATATGTATGGGATGATATAGAATGGCTCCCATATAAAGATATGTTAAATTATTCTACATTTTGTATATCGATTAATGTATCTTGCATAGACCAATTACCGGATATATTGAAAGATATAGATGAGCAAAAATACAACAAAATGAAAGAAGAATATGAAAAAATAAAACATATGTTTGAATTGGAGTTTATGTGCAAATACATAACAACTATAGGTATTTAGAAATCATCATCTGCGTCAGATTCATCCTCGCTATTGGAATATATATCACCTTCTATGATGACTTCTTCGTTAGAATCATCGTTAGAATCATCGTTAGAATCATCGTTGGAATCCTCATTGTGTATATCTTCTTCTGTATTTTCAGTTTCACTTTCATGAATGACATTATGCTCGTAATTATTTGTAATATCCATTGTATTGTCAAACATAGTAAGAGATGGTTGCTGTGAAATAATAACAAATTGGTAGCCATTGACAGTGTATTCATTGTCTGTATTTTCATCATTCGTGTTTTCACTTGTATCGCTAGTATCACTTTCCTCTTCATGAATGGACGAATATTTTGTATTTATTATTTCCAGATGTGTTTTTTGATATGTTTTTATATCCATTGGTTCATCAAAATCAGGATGTTTATCACTGAACTCTACATATTTAGTCATTTTTGTTGAAAACATGACTTGCTTTAATCTGACCAATTTACGACCAAAGCATGGATTGTATGAATACAGTCTTTTCAATTTATATCGAAGATGCGTTTCTGCATCAATGATTCGATACTCTTCTGCCGAGTAGTTAACAGTATAATAGAGAAATAAATATGGACGCATTATATCAATAATTGTTTCTTTCGGGAATGATTTGTCTATACAAATATTTTTTTGGTATTTGTTTAACATCGTAATAATATCGTTATATAGCATTTCTGTAGTCCCGTTTTTTATATAACTTTTGAACGCAATACATTTTATAATATTTTCGTTTTCATCAATAAATCGGCGTAAATCAAAATCAACTAAAAAATAATTATGGAATAAAGTGGGCATCAAAATAGTAGATTGTTTTAGAAAAAAGTAAATGTTATATAAATCCGATTTTGAAAAAGGAACATTATTATATGGATTTTTCAAAACCAATGGCTCTGCAAAAAAGTTCGGGGCATTAGATAATGAGGTTGTAATACTATTTACTAAATTACTTGCAGTAAATAGATATATTTTACCCTGTTGTAATAATGAAAATACATTCCGATTATTTCGGTTAAGTTGCGTCAAATACAAATCATGTTCTATTTGTATTTTAGACTTCTTGTATTTCCATATATTTGCAAATAAAGCAAATGCTCTATAATGTTTTTGCACATCTCTAAATAAATCAATAAAATCTTCGTTTATTTTTGTAGTAATCATAGTTACGTGTTTTTTAAAAAAGGCATATTTTACACCAACAATATCATATATATTGTTTTCCGTATTATTCGAGGACAAATCATTGTAAAATAATAATAGATTTGATATGTGAAACAAAAATCCTTTATAAATCGGGTTTTGGTATATAACTACACCTTTATTTGTATTATTTTGTGAAGTAAATAATTCAGCAAAAGGTTTTTGTTTAGGAATAAACACACTTTCCAATTCTTCTTTCGTATTTTTTGGATACAGTGTTTTGCACAATATTGTTTTAAACGTTTCCATTGGATATAATATATATTCTTCAATTATTATGTTAATTACTGTTTATCTCGTTTTGAATATATTATTTACGCCTTTATAATTTTGGTATAGTAAGCCCATAATGAAAGTCCAATGAAACATTTAGCTGTAAAATCTAAAATATTCATTGTTATATTTTTGAACTCTTCGCCAAGCATGAATACAAACCCATATAATGACCATATAAACAAATAGATAGAGTATAAAACGTAATTTGCTTTAGAATCTGATGATTTTACAAATTGTAAGTATATTATGATAAACATAATAATAAATGGAATAAATCCTAGTATTTGAGCTAGTGATTTTGTTATCATGTTATTTTCTCCTGCATATCCAATATACAACATAATATAATTGAGTAATACGATTGTTCCTATCACTTTTAGTGTAACGGATTTTTTAGCGTTTTGTGCCAATACTAAACACAATGCTAACAACATCATTGGTGTAGTTATAGACCAATCTATGTATCGTGTTTTTGAAATATCTGCCCAATCTATTTCTATACCTTTATTGCTAAAGTTCTCTATTTGGCTAACAAATACTGAGTAGAAATATCCAGCTACAACGGATATACATGTTTCAAGATTAAGAACATGACGCACAAATGGATTTGGTGTTCGCATTGCTTCAATAAAAGTTATAGTAGCAGTAGTTAGTAGCAAAATGTAGGTTATTACAAATGAGAACTTTACATAATACTTGACTGGATTTTCTTTTTTCTTTTGGGGGTCCTCTATAACAATTGATTTACCTAGAGAACTTCCGCCGTTTACAGACGATGATGGGGGTATATCAGAGTTGTTTATTTCGGGGTTTCTAAATGCACTTTCTGGATTCATTATATATTTACATTATAAAATTGTATGTATTGTTTATAATAAATTGTAAGAACGCTGGAGATAACTTATTATTGTAGGATAATGTAAGAAAATTGAACAAAACATACATGATCTATGTATTTGCACAATTCACGTATTATTATTACTATTAGTATAAATACATAAAATGGCCATCCCACCCATAGATATTTCTATTCAACCGGACGCTGTAGAAAACATATATAGTGAAATAGATATAGATATAGACGACGTCGATGACTATGACTATGATGACGAAATTGCTGACGAAATTGCGGAGGCAGAAGAACCATATATGGATATCGAAAAAGTGCACAATAATTATTATATTGGGTCTGCTGTATACAACCAAGAAAATAACAGTATTCAGTTAGACAATTCCGTTTCACTTACAACGTTGTTTTCCTATGATATATTCGATATACAAATATATTTAGCAACATATTCAATCTGCAACATAATGAGAACATTGCCATATGTTCATATTCTTAAATTGGATATTAAGCCAGATGGAGAATATTGCGCATTGATCAAGACATTTTGGTTGAAAATTATACAACGTGCATGGAAAAAACGATTTGCACAAATACAACTCATTAAACGCACAAGAGGGTCTATACCTGCTCAACGGCATTTTGAATTAACTGGCAATTATCCACAAGGATTACGGAATATACCTGGATTGAATGGATTATTACATGGACAATAAGAGAACGCCGGAGCTCGGAACGAACGTATATGTTCGAGGATTATCCGGAGAATTATATTATCGCAGGATAATAGGAATAATCATATACAAATAAACAAAGTTAAAATATATATAAAAATATGCAATACTATATATTATGCTTTCAGTTTATACACCACCAGTTTCTGTTGGGTCAAATGCCAATCCCCAATCTTGTGTAGGAGATTCGCTATATGAATGGGTTGTTAACAATAGTGCAAATACCTTGGTACGAGTTAGAAAAGACACGTATGTAGTAACAGACACACTTAGTGTTCCAATTAATTGTGCAAATATTACATCTGGCGTATATCAAGGAAACAATTATATTTTTACTTCATCTGGTTCAGTTGGAGGTCTAAACGGTGGGTCTATTGTTCGTGTTATGTCGGATTCTCCAGCCACAACATTTAATATGAATATTTTTAGAACATATACTGGAGGGTCTGGAATTGTATTCGGCACAGCACTTGTTTTTAGTAATGGTTATTTGTGGTTAATTCCAAATAGTGCATCAAATATTTCTCCCGGAAATACACCGGTTATTCGTTTGAATATATTCAACAATTTAAATAAAACTACATATTCCTATAATACTGTCACAAATACCACTGACCCAGAAGTTACAGTGTTTACGGATATAGCATCTGCATATAATGCTTCTCAAGCACATATATTTGGCAGTTATTTATACTCATTATCAATAGACACTAATACATCCCCATTCGCTACTATAACAAAAATGAGTATATCTACTGCATCAAGTAGTGGTATTGTGCAATCTCAGCCAACGGTGGTATTTTCTTATGGTATTTTTATTTCTGCAATCGCTAGTGATAATGTAAACTATATGTGGATGGCAGAGAACTCCAGTTCTTCTGGTAAAGTATATCGCATGTCGCTTAGTCAGAATACTTCAATTATTAACGAGCCTATTCCGACAACTGCTGTAATAAGTTTTTTATCTACATTGAAATCAATAAGTGCAATGAAATATGGCGCCGGTTATTTATGGATAACGGGAAAAACGATATCTGCAAATACGCCTGCATTAGTGCAAGTCGATGTAACTAATAATACGATTATAAATACGATTCCGTTGATAAGTAATCCAGTGGAATCAAATATTACAAATATTGACATATACAGCGAATATATGTGGATGACTGATAATGCAAACTCGGCGCTATTGAAAATGAAGATTTATATCCCTTGTTTTAGAGAGGGAACCAAATTATTATGTTTGACGCCACAAATGAAAGAGGAATACGTTCCTATTCAACACATTCGCAAAGGACATTTAGTAAAAACATCTCTTAATGGATATGTACCAGTATGTATGATTGGAAAATCCTCTATAGCTAATCCGGGAGGGGATGAACGTATTAAAAATAGGTTATACAAATGCACAAAAGACAACTATCCCGAATTATTGGAAGACCTATATATTACAGGTTGTCATTCTATTTTGGTAAATGAGTTAACTGAAATACAACGCGAGAAAACGATTGAATCATTGGGAAATATATATATAACAGACCGCAAATATAGATTGATGGCATATTTAGATGACCGTGCTAAACCGTATGATAAAATAGGAACGTTTACCATTTGGCATTTAGCCTTAGAAAATGATGATTATTACATGAATTATGGTATTTATGCAAATGGTCTCTTGGTAGAAAGCACATCTAAACGATATATGAAGGAATTATCTGGTATGGAACTCGTGTAAAATATCAAAAAATTGAATCTTTTTGAATACTATTTAGATATATCAATTTGTATATCTAAATATGACAACCGAAAACATTTCTTTCCAGCTTTCCGCACCAGTTGTGCCCCCTTCTATTGAAACTTCTTCATTTGGATTTACGCGATATTTGTATATCGTAGATGATGTTAAATCATCCTTGGTTATTGCAATTCTCGATAGAAAACGCGAAGAAGCCTTATTTTGGGCATACGAACTCTATTTCTCCGGACTAAAAGGTGATGTATTCTGCATCTTGGAACAAATGGTTTCTATGATGTATATTCCGCTAAATCCCCATTTAGGAAAGTTTTTAGAAAAGAAAAAACAAGAATGGGAAGGGACAGGTTCATATACTATAGTAGGGACATTTATATACAACATGATAGGTCGGCCATACGATGTATCTGCATTTGTTAAAGAGTTTTGTAAAGACGAAGAACTCGTGAAATATATTGATTCTCATCCAACCGATAAACCTGCTTCCAAAAGCAATATTTATATCGTCATTGAACCAAAAGACGTAGTGAAATACCTTACAGTAAATCACACAAAACCGCACAATTTATTAAAAAAAACTGTAAAATATCCTGCAAAAAAAACTACACTGGCGATTTTCGATCATGAACACGGTATTTATACGCACGAACAAATACAGTCATTGTATTGGTATAGATGGCTGTATTACGCATGCGCATCGCCTATTTGGGCAGAACGAGTTGCTAAATATGGAGGGACTTTGAATCATCAAAAACAATTCATAGATTTTGCTACATATGAACAGGACGAGGCGTTCCATAACAAATACAATTTAGAGCCAGACGAACAAACTAAACAAATACAAGATATGAATATTGGAAATGGCTCAGAAGAACAAATATCATGGAATGAGTTCTATAACACATATAAATAACCGGTAGCTTTACACAATGTTATCTAATGCCCAATACACAATACCAGTAGTCAATGCAAATAATATACCTCCCCATAATGTATCTGCAACAACTATTTCCCATTTCCATTGTTTTAAAAATGCATAATTTGTTGTTTCATATACACCATATATAACTATTCCTAATAAAAACGCGTCCATGATTGGTCGCCGTTGTTTCAAAATAAAATAATATAATCCTCCAATTAAAAATATATAACAGAATATTGCACCCCAAATCCTAAATTGCATTGCAACCCGTTGAATTGCTGCAATTTGGTTTTCAAATGCATTTTTCATTGCAGACAAATAAACTGCATCTAAAGATAGCATAACTATCCCAGTTATTAATAACGTTTTTAATATAGAAAATACTTTCATATATATTATGTATATTATATAGATATTTCATTTTGTATTGAATTGTTTGGGGGCATATTATCTGCGTCGGGAGTTCTCCCATCATTTGATATATCCGATGTTTCCGCAGTTTTTGCAACTTTTTTGTAAATATTTTGCTGTTGAATAAAATACAAGAACCATTGTGGAGAATAGGCTACAACATTCATAAGAGAATTATATGTGATTTCATACATGGATGTATTATCGCATATTTGAAAACTATACCACCAATATGGTGGAATATAAAGAACACTACCCTTTTCTACTGTATATTCTAGAAACCGAACTTTTTCCATTTCAGGAGTTGGGGTTTCCCACGGATTAAATATGCTGCGAAACTCATAATTATCATAATCTTTGATTGGATGCAAATATTTACTGCTTTTCCACGGTGTTATTTTTACTTTTACTTTACCTGAGGTAATAATGCAATAGTGTCTAGAATCATAATGGTATCGCAATGGAGTGCAAGTTTTAGGAGAACCTGCTATATAATCGTATTTCGTATTCACGGTTAGTTTCGGTTTCAAATATTCATCAACTTCTTGTATTTTTGAAGCTAACCCAGTTTCTTCTAAAAACTCTCCATTATTTTCAGTGAAATAATGAGAACCCGAATCATTCATAAATACATTGCGTGCATTAGAACAACTCATATGCACACTGTTTATAGCAACATCTTTATCCGATTTATAATCATTTGTATCTTTTATATTTAGTTTTTCTTGTCCATAAGCATTTGACATATGTTCCAAATTGGCATTTTTAAATATATTCGTAAAAATGGATTCAAACTCAAATATAACAGGTTGTTTCACATCACATATTTCTTGTAATTGATGGTTATTTTCATAATCCATTTCATATACTTCTAAATCTTCGCTGCGTTTGTATTGATGTGTTATATGAATATACGTTATCAATACGCATATAAAAATAAGGATGCCGATTAAATAATTCATTATATACTACTATATGTAAATTAAAGATGCAGTTTTTACTATTTTAACGTATTATATTTCTAGTATTGTTCCATCTATATTTGCATATTTTACGGAAGGAGGAAACGGAGTGTATTCACGTAAGGGATTCGTATGACAAGTTATTCGTTTTAATCCCCCTGGCAATTCTGGCATTTTAATGACATGGTTATTTGCAAAAAACAAATCTACCAATGTTTTTGGCAATTCTGGTATACTGCGTATGAAATTGTTTTCAATATAGAGGCCAATCAATTTATTTGGCAAATCGGATATATATGTTAAATCATTATTTGCACAAGACAAAAACTCGAGCGATAATGGGAGAATTGCGGGTAATTCTGAAATACAATTGTCATAGCAATATAGCCATTCTACGGTATCCGGTAGACGAGGTATTCGTTTTATATGATTTCCATTGCAAAATAATGATTGCAGTTGAGTATGGAATAGTTGCGGTAGGTTATATAATTTATTTCCACAACAGTTGAGTATTCGTATTCCTTTAGGGACTTTGCTCAGTTTTGTCATATTACATGATTTACAAGACAAACATTTTACGGTTTCCGGTATTTTGATAATCGTTTTGCAATATATTTGGTAAATGGAAAAGCATTCTAATTCCGTAAATCTAGATAAATCTATCGTTATTGCTCCATAGATGGTAATTCGTTGATTTGCATGCCAAAAATTATCGAAAAACTGATTAAATGATACAGTTTCGTGTTTGCAAGTTCTTTCTTCGTCTGTTATTACGTTGTCCGAAATATCAATCAGTTTCATAACTTTTTCATAATATTCGGTATACTTATCATAAGTTAATATAGGTGTTTCTTCATTTGTAATTTCATTGTGCAACAGATAATAGGAATACAACACATCTCCTGATATTTTGATTTCTTTTATTGTTTCGGGCATGGCATTTATCATTTTTAATGCATATTCTGCAATAAAAACCATGTCAAATCGGTTAGGTCTCCTTCTAGACATATTTTTTATTTATAAATATAAATATATTTTTATATGGTATATATAATAATATATAGACTATGCCAATACAACCGAAATCGGTTAATAAACCGGTATTTACTGATAAAGATATAGAATTATTAAATGTGGATATTGCCGGTAGTTTTTTTATGGATATTATTGGACAAAACATGTCCGTTTTTGTAGAATTAATGAAAAAAATAATAAAACCAGGTTCTCCTGAATTGGCAAATGAACTAACAAAGTTTCACGTAGAAAATGTCACAATGCAAAAAATGTTTGACAATGCAATGGTTCCTAAAGGAAATCCTAAAAAAGACGATGATTTAGCGGAAGTTCATTGGCTGTTCATTGTAAAAAATCCAGACGCAAGACAAAAACTAGAAAAAAAACTGACTTCTTCCGATTTTACTGTGTATAATGCATATGAAAAGAATATGCAAAAAAAAGGTTCTCACCAGTTCTGCCAATCACATGCATTATATATGGCATACAAATATTATTCTGGGCATCCAATTCCTGTAACAAACCCACGCGATGCATATGTTGATTTGTTGAGTTTTTGGAAATTATTGGTGGATAATATTGCATCCACAAAATTAAACAAACCGGCTGTTATCAATAGTGTATTAGAATCTATTTTTGAGTTAAACCGTCGTCAAGAGTCAAATAAAGAGTTAGTTGAACATGTAATCAAACAGTTTCCAAAAAAACTTCCTAAAATATATGAAATTATGACATCGGAGTTTGCTAAAATATATTGTCCCACTTGGATGTAAAATCTGTATTGGTTGATATTTGTAGGATTATTCATCATCTTTTATTTTTGGCGCTAAATAAAACTTTATTTTTGCAGTCCGGTCAGTTTCTCCGCCCAAATCATAAATAATCTGTATTGGGAATGCCTCCGAAATCTTTATTTCAATCTCTCGCGCCAATTTGTTATACAAACAAATATTGTGTAAATATTGCAAGCTGAAAGAGAGATTCAAATTACCCCCTTCATCAATAATAAATGTAGTTAGATCGTCTATTTTTATTTCGACAAACATTTTGCCTTGTTCTTGACTATGCGAACTCAACATAATCCGGTCTTCATTACATTCTATATCCATAGTGTCGCCGAACATTTGTAATTGATTAATAACACTGGAAAAATGTGGCGATGAAATAGTAAACTCAGCCTGATGTTCTATTTCTGGAATACCCATCAATTCATTTTCCAAATCGATTAATGGCAATTCAAAATGCTTGTCAAACTCGACTTTATTGTCACTAGTGAAATGAACCAACAATTTGTCAGAATCTATTCCGGTATATTCAATGTGGATTTTTTGTGTCTTTTCACGAGCATTCAGAACCTTGTATAACACAGTAGAATTAATGCCGAGTGTTATTGTGCTAGGAGATTTATGTTCATATGTGTCAAACCATGATGCCGGTAAGTCCATTTCAATAATAGAAACATGAGACCCATCCATTGTTTGAATATACATACGGTCTTTTTCAAACATAACATTGACTTGTTCCGTAAATGCCTTAATATGTTGAAAAAGTCCCGTAAAAATATCGGCTTTTGGGATTTGTGTTATACAAATATTCATGTTATAGGATTATTTGTATGATTATTTTTATTAGGTTTTATTAATCTATTTATATTTATCCGCTATGAGTTCTTTTACACCTTTTCTCATTTAACACGTTGATTTTTGCATTATCCTAATAAAATATTTACTGATTTTATAACTATATTGTATTCATTAATCAATAACATTTTACTATTATCATCAAACTTTTTTATATTTTCCAGCATTTCTTCGGTTAGTTCTTTATAATTTCTAATATGATCAATATAAAATATTAATAAATCGGTATGTTTTTGTGTTTGTAATATAATTTTATTTATTTCTTCAGTTTTATATCCCCCTAAACTGATTGAACGTCTTGTTTTTTTTTCATAATTCTCCATTTAATATAATTAACATAATATAATTTGGAAAAATATATTTATTTTGAAAATGGGCGTGTTGAATGAGAAAAGGTGTAATATATATCCAGTAACATCTGGACATTACATACCGAAAGCTTTCAAAAACATGTCCAATGTGATTGGATGCCACATCATAAATGGTTCTCTATTATTTATATCGTGTGAGCTACTACATTCCGTATAGATTTGAAAAGATATTTTCTTTTTGTTGTTTAATCCAGTATAAAATAAATATGCCTCTCTTTTTTGTGTATAACTCATTACTTCGGTATATGTTTTTTCATACAATGTATTACTGCAATCATCATCATTAAAAATGAATAGTCTTATTCCAAAAATAATATCACTACTATAAATCCCCATATATGGTATTTTTATATGGTATTTTTATATGGTATTTTTATATGGTATTTTTATATGGTATTTTTGTATGGTATTTTGTATGATAATATATTTCATACGTCCATACGTCCATACGTCCATAGATACAGCTGTTACATAGATGCAATTATTTCCGATATAGTTTGTAATGGTTTTTCGGAAGAAGATTTGTCATATCTAATTACTTTTTGTCTCACTATTTGAGGAAGCATAGGTCCAACTAATTGCGATATGGTTTCTATAGTAGTTGGTATATTATAAATATGCATTGTCCTTATTTTATCATGAAACTCTTTGTGATTTGTATTGCATTCATATGAATATCCTTCTATAATTGCTTTGTATCTATGAAATGCTGAAACGGAAAATGTATTTAAATTGACATGCATCTCATATGAGCCATATGTGTTTATACAACCCGCTATTTTATCAATAGCATATTTAACAATTTTATCATATATTTCTGGGGTTGCATACGTTTTGAATATTGTATAATCAAAAAATAAATGGTTGCTATTTGGTAGCCAAATTAAAGTAGAATCCAGTAAAGTTTCTAGTTCAATATTTTTTACTATTGTATTTGCACAATCGAACTTGAATTGTTTGGATGAAAATAATCCCTTTTTATTATCATTTGCAAAGTTCGTTCTCAGTTTGTTTATTTTTTCTTGTAAATCATTCGTTTCATTTGATGCTACGAGAACTCCAGAGCCATTAATTGAACGATGATTATGTGTAGGAGATGAATGATTCTCAGTAGATAATGTAGTATCGTAGGATATTGCACTAGACATCATATTATATTTAATGGTAGTATTTTTATATATCTATATCATAAAAATACTATGTGCTAAATAACGAAATGTATAAAGATTTTGTATAAATACATAAATAATTAAGCGGACTCAATATTTTCCACAGATTCATCTTCATTTATAGTTATGTGATCGTTATTTTCTACATCCGATAATATTCGAAAACGTTCTTCCATCAACGTTTTATTGACCTCCATAGTATATGACTGTAATTTCAATACAATGTCTTTGACTGATTGCAATTCAGTGGCTAACAATTCATACCGATTATTGAACTCTTCTGCCATAGCTTCTATTTCTAATTTCATGACATCGTTATTCAACAAATGAACAGATGATTGTTGAACATTTTCTTGAACAGCAACTGGGTTCTCTTTTTGTTCTTTCATAAATGTTTCTAAAGTAGTTAATCGTTTATCAACTAACGCAATAACTTGTGGAAGAGTAAGTCCAGTTTGCTGTTGAGGCGGTTGTTGCGTTTGCATAACTGTAGGTTGTTCTTGAATAGTAACTCCTCTACGTTTTCTTGCGGCGGCTAAAGATGCACTCATTTAAGATTCGTATAGTATTATAAAACGTTTTGTCTAAATAGTTATAACGCAAAATATTTTATACTATCATTTTCAGACTTACTGTATACTCTAAAAATATGATATTCACTTACATTCTTTGAACTTAATTTCACACTATCATTTTCATTTTTATTGTAGGATGGTGTAAATATGGCGCATCCCATTCTAAATCATCTATAGTATAATCTTCAACACGTTCTTTTACGCGACGAATGTGTATTTTTGGAAACTCGTAAGGTTCTCTAGTGAGTTGTTCTTTCAAAGGTTCAATATGGTCATTATAAATATGTGCATTTCCTAAACAATATACGAACTCTTCTGCAACCAAATCGCAATGTTTTGCTAAAATATGTGTCAAAAAGGAATACGACGCAATATTAAATGGAACGCCTAAACCTACATCGCCACTTCGTTGATATAGAGAACATGAAAGGTATTTTCCATCTCGCACATTGAATTGTGCTAAAATATGACAAGGGGGTAATGCCATCTCATCCAACTGACACGGGTTCCATGCACTCATTACTAGTCTCCTAGAAGACCTTTGTTCGGGGTCTTTCAATGCTGTAATAATATTGGCTAATTGGTCAACGCCTTTTCCTAAATAATCTGTATGGCAAGTTTCGTAGGGGGCATTAAAATGTCGCCACTGATGGCCATATACCGGACCCAAGTCATTTTCGGCTAAATTGGCTAAACCTCTACTATCTAAAAACTCGCGGCTTCCATTTGCATCCCATATATGGACATTTTGGTCAATCAGTTTTTGATTATTTGTGGAACCTGAAATAAACCACATTAATTCTTTGAAACAAGCTTTCCACGCTGTTTGTTTTGTAGTTATCAGTGGAAGTTTTCCATCAGATAAAGAGAACCTCATAAAGTAACCGAAAATAGACCGAGTTTTACCATTACGAGTTGTTTCGTCTGACCCCCGTTCTAAAATTGTTTGAATTAGTTCTAAATATTGGTTCTCTTCGGATTTCGCAAAAAAAGCCATAGATATATTGTTATATATTCCGTTGTCTCTAACTATTTTCTAAAGAATGCTATATAGAACAATAATGGAAATATTACAAGAAACAAAAGATACTTCTCAAAAAACATTTTTTACTCATGTGTTTTCTACTACCGAAGAAGGAAAAGCCGAAATGCTAAATGCGGTGCAATACTCTACTTTAGGCGTTATTCCAGTAGTTGCTCTAAACAAATTAATTTCCAGGTTTATTCCCGATGCCGACCCAGATAAATCTAGTTTGGAACTTTTAGCCGAAATATTTTTCCAATTGGTGGTTATGTTTTGCGGTATCATTATTATTCATCGTATGATAACTTATATCCCTACATATAGCGGATTCAAATATGATACTCTGGTATTAACAAATGTGATTTTGGCTTTCTTGATTTTGGTATTAAGTATTCAAACAAAATTGGGACTTAAAGTGAATATTTTAGTGGACCGCGTAAGTGAATTGTGGAATGGACCAGAAGATGCGAAAGGTGATGCTAAACGCGGAGTTCGTGTAAAGCAACCTATGGCACAACATTCGCCATCTCAAGCCGACCATTTAGATAATAGTCAAATGCAACAAGGACTGTTCCCCCCGGCCCCGGTTTCAACGACCAGTGTTGGAGGCAGTTATGACACAATGATGCGCGGATCACCCTCGGTGCAAGATTATCAAATGCCTTCGGGCCCGGTGGCCGCTAATGGTGTATTAGGTGGTGGGTTTGGGTCGTTTTTTTAACATCTGGACGTATGGAGTCATGCCTAGTGGTTTTCCTAAAACAAACATCATATTGCACGATATTCGCAATATGATGTTAATGGTAATCAATGTGTAGAAACATTCCAAATTTCATCGCAAAAAACGATGATACTGGTTTACCGGATGATCCAATAGTACAAGTATATTTCAATAGTTTAGCTCTAGTTGGTATTTATATATTTTATTGTTTAATGAATAAATCAAAATAATAAAAATATAATATTATTATATGACATTTGACTTAAAACCAAACCGAATCGCTAACTTTAATAAAGATATAAGTATATATGATACTTCGCGCGAATATATTGATAACAAAATAAAACCGTTTTTAACAAGGGAAAATATAGGAAAATATATGATATTTAGAGATGATAGTGGAGAAGCACAAACGAACCGATATAGAGCTCAAAAAATTATAAATGAAAGTGGCGATAAATCAGATCCATTCATTACATTATCATCCTCAGTAGAATACGTTTATGTATCTTCATATTTACGCGGAGGACTACGTAAAACAAAATATCGTCGTAGTCGTCGCAGTCGTCGCAGTCGTCGCAGTCGTCGTCAAAAAAAATATTAGTATATTGGCTGGCCTTTGTTATTTGCATTTATCCGTTAAATCTTCGGTAAACTTGACGTAGCCTTTGATAGTATCATTGAACACGGCAATGGCATAAATTGGTTTAGCGGCACCCGACATTTTATATACAATTATAATATACAATTGTTATATACAAATATCACGACTAAACAACATATAAAAATAAATAGTATATAACTATACAAATATATACTATTATTCTATCCAACTCTATGTCAAGTAAACCCGCCAATCTCTTACAAGTATGTTCAGACGTGCATTTAGACTATGGCGATATTACTCCATTCGAGTTCTCCAAAATAGTTGAACCACAAGCAGAAATACTCATCTTGGCTGGAGATATAGGGAATCCATACACGGAAATATACGAACAATTCATATCATATTGCTCAGAGAGATTCAAATGTGTGCTGTATGTCGCAGGTAATCACGAGTATTATAAACACAAACATTCTATTGCAGAAACGAACACCCAAATACACACTATATTACACAAGTTCTCCAATGTCCATTTTCTAAACAATAAGGTTTTAGAATATGAAGGTATTGCATTTGTAGGGACAACCCTTTGGTCTCAAATTGGCGAGGAAATGGGTGCAGCGGAATTGTATTATATGCATGATTTCCGAACAATATCCGGTTTCTCCCCAGTAGTCTCTAATTATTTGTTCAAAACCAATGTGAGTTTTATATCATCGGCTCTAGACAAATATAAAGACTGTATTGTTATAACACATCATGCACCGAGTATGAAATGTATTTCAGACGAATATGTAGGAGATGAACTGAATTGTTGTTTTGCAACTGATTTAGAACATTTGTTTGAGCATCCACATATGATGGGTTGGATATACGGCCATACACATCATAATTATAGAGATATAGGAGAACGGGTATTTCTGTATGGAAATTGCTATCGGGCAGCCAACTATGTTAATGCAGCATTTCTATAATACACCGCCTCCAGTATTGCTACTTTTGACTTTTACACCTTTTTACATTTCAAACGCTTATTTTAAATTAGTTTGGTCCGGAAAGGAATAAAAATAATTACTTATTTTACATACTATTTATGAAAAAGTATACAAAAAGACGACATACAAAAAGAAAAAATACAACAAGGAAATCAAACAAATATGGTGGTATGTTTACTGACAATGACAACAACGAGACTCTTGAGAAGGAAATAATAGAGTATTTAAACGGCTTCAACATAAATCGTCCACATCGTACGTTAGAAGACTTCAAAAAAGATCCAGTTAAAACGTATGATTTGAATCAAATATTACAAATATTAAAAGATGCTGAAGCAGAAGCAAAGCGCAACAACATGGACTCCAATAACCTCAAAATACATACAGCAACCAAGTTAGCTCGAACTTTGATTGACATAGAAAAATATCCTCCACCTATAAGTAATGATAATGAATTCCATGAAAATAATGTCGGTGGTAAAAAGAAAAAAACAAGAAAAACAAACAAAAAAAACCAAAAAAACTAAGAAAACCGAGAAAACCAAAAACCCCAAAAAACTAAGAAAACAAGGAATGTTTATTGAAAAAAGACTATTTCAAACAAACATTTGAAATGTAAAAAGGTGTAAAATGTTATCTTTGGATGTGTGATCATCTTAACACTTTGTGAAACACTAAATCGTTGCCAAGCTACTAAGTCATCTCTTACTGTGAGGACGAAGTAAAATGGCTCTATCATTGGGTATAACAGTAGTATTACACATTTTGTCCAATGCATATTGCCCACACGGACCACAATGGTCTTCGTTCGATAAATCTATTTTACTGTTCATTTTTTTATCACAGTGTTCGATACTCCATCTACCCAATACTTTTTTCTCTTCGGTCACAAATAATCGCCTTACTAAACTGGTTAAATATTTCATATTATACAATTACGTTATGATATATTGTATAATATTATGTTTAAATGACTTTGCAAATATTATCCTAAAATGCACTATGCCCTGTAATACCTCTCCCTATTATTAGTGCGTGAATATCGCTGGTTCCTTCGTATGTATTTACCGCTTCCAAGTTCAACATATGTCTTATTATATGATACTCATCAGAAATACCATTTCCTCCTAACATATCTCTAGCCGTTCTCGCAATATGTAATGCTTTTTGACAATTATTACGTTTTATCATAGAAATCGTTTCGGGTATGAGTATTTTATTGTCCAGCATTCGGCCAATCCGAATATTTGCTTGTAATCCGAGTGTTATATCGGTTATCATATCTGTGAGTTTCATTTGTATAAGCTGATTTGCCGCTAACGGTCTGCCGAATTGTATTCTGTCTAAACAATAGGTTCTCGCCCTTACATAGCAATCTTCTGCGGAACCTAATGCTCCCCATGCAATACCATATCTTGCATTGTTTAAACATGTAAACGGGCCTTTTAATCCTTTTGCAAAAGGCAGCATATTTTCCACCGGGACTTTTACATTATCCATAAAAATCATTCCAGTAATTGAGGACCGCAATGAGAACTTGCCGTCTATTTTTGGCGCAGACAATCCTTCCATATGTTTTTCTAAAATAAACCCACGTATATCGTTTTGCTCGTCCTTGGCCCAAATAATAAAGACGTCCGCTATAGGCGAATTGGTTATCCAATTTTTACTGCCGTTTAGTATGTAGTGATCGCCATCTCGCTTAGCTCTAGTGCTCATACCAGATGGATCACTACCGTGATTTGGTTCAGTGAGACCAAAACATCCTATTAATTTGCCTTTTGCTAAATCCGGTAAAAATCGGTATTTTTGTTCTACAGAGCCAAATTGATAAATTGGCAACATCACGAGGGATGACTGGACGCTAGCCGCACTTCTATATCCACTATCAACACGTTCTATTTCGCGCATAATCAGGCCATATGATACATAATTTACTCCTGAACAACCATAATCGTGTAAAGTGGCTCCCAACAATCCCATAGCCCCCATTTCTTTCATAATGTTTTTATCGAATGTTTCATTTCGGAAGCCGGTTTTCACCCGGGGCAATAATGCATTTTGTGCAAAGTCGTGCGCCATATTTTGTATCATTTTTTCATCTACACTTAATTGGTCTTCTAATAAAAAGGGGTCGTTATGGTTAAATTGGTGTATTGCATAATGTCGTTTTGATTGGAATATCGTTTTTGAAAAACTAGCTAAACCATGAATACATTTCAGATTTCTCATCATTTTTTATATAAGTTGCGTTCGTTTTATATAGTTATTTTATATTCGTTTTTGTATGAATTAGATAGAATAAACACAAAATATGAACAATTTAAAGCCAATTACCATATAATATTTAGCACAAATGAACAATCTTAAAGCTAAACTAAAAAACCAAACGAATGGCCGAAAATATATCACTGGGAAATTAAATACATATGCAATAAATGCTATAGTGGATGACCAGGATATATTGGAGTTGTTGCAATATCACCCTACCAAACCCATTAATATTGAAAATATAGATTATTTACAATTAAGAATACACCCTAGTTATAAAACAAGAACTTTATATTACAAATATAAAAATGCAGACATCGATGATATAGCATATGTCCAGTGCATTGCAAATCTGTTTGGAAAATATAAGAGAGATAAACAATATGAAAAAGATGTAATGACTGCATTCCGAGAAGAAAGTCATATTGGAACAAAGCATCAATTCTTTATTGATAATACTAAATTGGTTGATGGACAGTATATCGGATATTGCGCCGATTGCAATATAACAACTGCTAAGATTACTACCGATCATTATCCAATAACATATCAGGAAATATTAGATAAGTTTATATTAGCAGAAGGTATCATATTATCTGAACAAGATATTTATGAAACCAGTAATAATGTGATTCGACTAAAAAATGAGGATTTTGCAGAAAAATGGAGAACATTTCACGACAATAACGCAACTTACCGATTATTATGTAAGTCGTGCAATAGCAAAAATGGGTCATATGGATACATTCGAAAAACATAATGTTCTCCTAAAAACATTTAAAAATATACCAACATATACGCCATAAATGTCCCACAATATCGACCACATTTTTTATATAAACTTGGCTCACCGTCAAGACCGCAGACAAGAAATAGAACAAGAACTCACCAATTTCGGCCTACAATATGAGAGGTTTGAAGCCATCTCCACCCCCGGGTGCGGTAGCATCGGTTGCAGTTATTCCCATTTAGGTGTATTAAAACTCGCCCGAGAACGCGGATATAAAAATGTTCTCGTATTTGAAGACGATTTTCAATTCAAAGTTTCCAAGGCCGAGTTCGAAGATGGTTTAACCAAACTTTTTACACAACCTACTCAATTCGATGTTTGTATGTTGGGATATAACTTGATTCGGGGCGAAATTGTGGAGGGGGCGCCATGGCTAACGCGTGTTTATGAAGCCCAAACAATGTCGGCCTATTTGGTGCATCATTCAATGTATGACCGGCTGATAGAGTTATATGAATGGTCATCGCCTTTGATGGCAAGCACAAGAGAACATTGGAACTATGCGTGTGACCAAGCATGGAAACGATTCCAACCCGGGGCGCAATGGTATTGCTTTACTGTGCGAATGGGCGTTCAGCGACCATCGCATAGTGATAATACTGACCATTTTGAAGACTATCAATGTTAGTGTATGAGAACACCTACGTTCGTTCCGAGCTCAGGCATTATCAAATAATGGAAATCAATATAATAACATTTTTACGAATGATATTATAACAATGCAGACGCCGATTTTTTCTCACAACTTAGCCTTAACAATGATTGATGTTGAAGGCGATTTGTCCGATGTGCCCATTATTTTAGACGAAATAAAAACCCTGATAACTGAATCGCCACATATACATGGTATTACATATAAAGGGTTTCCATTCAATGCTATATTGGATTGGAAATGGGTCTCATTGGGACCGCCGTTTCGCAATATGATGGGAGATTTATTTACTATATCTCCATATTCAGATGATGCTATTATACAAGGTCATACAAAACAAATGATTTATGAAATAGAGGGAATTATGAAAGAAAAGTATCCCAATACAACATGGTCCTTGGTATTTCATTTGACCAAAATCATCTCAGAATGTATTCCTATGACCATTTGTTTTCCGGCGAACAGCCCATCATCAACGCGAAAAAACTTGCAGTAGTGATTGTTTTTTATTCGTTTTTTTGGGACGCCCTGGCCGTTTTTTAGCGGTTTTTTTCGCCTTTTTTGGCTTAGCTTTAGTCGCTAAAGGTTCTTTGTGTGCTATATCTACTGAAATAGCATTCTTTTCTAATGCCGTATTATTTAGGAGAACATCATCTAATTTTACACTTTGAATACTTTTTTCAATATAAGTAGGAAGTATTTCACCCTGTACAATTTTGTGATTCGTAAAAGATACTCGGTGATTCGCCATAATTCCATTTTCTGTTAAAATGGTTTCGTATTGCGCCAATGCGGCATTTGAAGTTATACGTTTGGATAATTGTGCATTCATCATATTGTTACCTAATTCATAGAGGTCCGCATATATTTTTTCTTTTATCAAATGTTTGATGTTTTTCAAGACATATAACAATGAAATACCTAATCCATATACATCCACCGATGAGAGTGATTTTTTGACAAAGTTTTCGTAGTTTTGTTTTGTTATTTCAAATAGTGTTTGGTAAAAGTTTGCCATATGTTCAGTGAATCTCGCAGATTCTGTTGTTTGGTCATATACAAAGGAAAAAAATGTTTTTATAGGAATTGATATATCACTTTTTTCTGTTGCGATTTTTTGTAAAATGGTTTGGAACAATTCGTCTTTTTCCGGCTTGGACATTGTAGCAACTTGGTCATAGGTATTTTTATTCAAAAAATAAAACTCAAATGGATACGACCAATGAAATCGGGCCATACTATTTGTGCTATTGTTTGTTTGTGTGATTTTGTCTTTCAATGACACCGTCAATCCAAAATCTATTATGCGCATTTGTGTGCTTTTGTCTGAATATACGATATTTTGTGGTTTCATGTCAAAATGTAAAATGCCATTTTCCAAAAATACATTAATACCGTGAAATATTCGGTGAAACTCTATCAAAAATCTCTCTGTTTTTTCTACATATTCGGGTGTAGCGGGCCATTTCCCCATGAGCGTAGCATAGTCTTTACTATTTAGACCACCATCTTCCATAATCAATAAAGAAAGGTCATCCAAGTTTTTTAAAAGCTCCTTTCCATTATCGCATTTTTCAATCGCCTGTATATTAGTAGGTGTATTATCCACATCGCATTCTACAGGTATACCTAAATAATACTCATTGGACTGGTCAGCTTGGTTAATTGCGCCATATTCTTCTAATTCTTGTTTAGCTTTTGATTTTTGCAATACTTTAGAAACCTTGTTTTTGTAGTTTTGTATTTTACTGTCTTTACATTTTAAACTTGGTTTATGAATACATCCATATGCACCTTCGCCTATAACAGATGGTAATTCCATATTCTAATAATAGTGTTATACATTATTATTAGACATTGTTTATGTAGTTTTTCTAGGAGCTATAGACGTCAAGTTTTCAATCATTTCTAATTTTTGAAATGTTTTTTCTGCATTGTTTTGTTTGTCCATATTGGAATACAAGTAATCCATATTTGGGTTCTCTTCGCTTTTTTTTATTTGTTTATACACTTCGTCTATTTTTTCTATTACACTTTGCACGACGGCTTTATTAGAAACCAATTCTATTCCAGTAGGAACTGGTTCAGTAACTATAGCAACAGCATAGTATAACAAATATCTGCGTTTTTTACAAGCCGCGGTTGTATATTTTATACAAAAAAGGTTTTTCAAAGCTTTCGCAATTTTAGTAATAAACTCATTTTTGATTTCATCCACTACATTTTCTATAGCATCCCATAAAATCCATATAATGTCTTTTTGATATTTGTGTTCTACACGAACCGGCCGTGTTTCTGCGAAAATCGGCTCTTTTCGTTTTTTACAAATAGTATCAAACTCAATCATCCATTCTATCCAATAACACGCATTCGTCATATTTCTCCGGTCTTTTGAAATATTGTAGGAGAACTCATTTACTGGAATAGTCAATTCTTTCGGGTCTTCTTTTAGCAAAACATGTTCCGCATATTTTGCAGATGGGGCCTTTAAACGTTCTGTCATTTGTGTCATATCAAACTCTTCTATGCGATTAATGCGGATCGGTTCAAAACTATGTTTTTTATTGGAAAGAGCAACTGTGCTGATTATTTCGGCAAACAGCTGGCGCATTTGTCTATTATTCCGCAATTGTAGCTCATTAATGTATAACCCTTTTGCCATAATGTTGCGAAACATATCATATCGCATTTCCAAATAAATGGCGAGTTTTGGATTTCCTAAATGAATATGTTTTCCTATATAATGCAATAATATTTCCCATATATCGCCATAATGTGCAGAACATATAAGTTCAGCACACCAATAACATGCAGGTTCAATCTTACCTTTCATTAGACTCTGCTCTAACTGAGATTTTACGTCTGTTTTTTTATATTTTGAGAACGAGATTCCTTTGAATGCAGCGGGTTGCCGCAAATCGTTGATTTCGGACTTTTCATCTACTTTAGCGGTTTCCATTATTTTATTTTATTATTATTATTGTTATAATAGAATAAAAACTGGGATGAAGTCTTTACGCATTAACCGGATAAGGTTTATATTCGTAGTGTAATAATTAGTTGTATAACAAATATGGCAATATATAGACAAATGAAATCAACACTATAATATTAGTATTCAAACTTTTACCTGCAAGATAGGACGATAATAGAGATGCCATAATCATCATACCACTATCTGCTAAAATTGCTTTATACGATGATTCGCTTGCATAGTCTTTGAATGTATCCAACATCTTATTTATACCTCTCGGCACATTTGTAAAAAAAATATAGAATAATATATCGTGTATTACTTGAACGAGAACTGCTAAAAATACAAACTTCACTATTGAAAATGTGTCAAATAGATAATAATAAATTGCCCTTGCAATAATCAACCCAATGAATATAATCAATACATCGGCTATAACTGCGGATAAATTGTATTTGTCATACCATTTTCTTAATACTACTGATTTGATAAGGTTTGTATTTAAACATAGAATTACGAATAAATCGGTTATCAAGACCCCATTAAATAATGGTAAATAGTCCTTTGTATTATGAAAGTTTGCTATATTTGTAAACATATACAATAGTCTGCGATAATTTCCTATACGATAGACTATCCTGGACCGATGATATTACTCTGTAATCAAACGCTGAACAACGTTGATCGTCTGCAATTCCTGAGACATTAGTTTGTATGCATATGGTATTTCAACGCGTGCAAAGTCGGTCATGTTGTGACAAGTATTACACAGATGAACACTGAACTCCGAACCGGTTTCGCGACCAGGTATAGCTATCTTTTGAGACCCGTCATTATATGCAGCCAACATACCACATTTACGGCAAACGTATGCGCTATATTTATCTGATACATCGTATAACCTTTCACGACAGAACTTGGACATACCGTGTGCAATCATAACATCACGTTCCATCTCCCCAATACGGAAACCACCATCGCGACTACGCCCTTCCGCGGGTTGTCTGGTCAAATTAACCATAGGACCTATAGCACGACTATGCTGTTTGTCAGCAACCATATGTTTCAATCGCTGATAAAATACGGGTCCAATAAAGATACTGGTTTCCAATTGTTCGCCAGTGAGTCCGTTATACATAACTTCGTTTCCGTGGCTTTCGTATCCCAGTTTTTGCAATTCTCCAATGATGGTTTTTATGTCTAAATTGCCGAAACTGGTTCCATCGCCAAACATACCGAGTTCTAGCAATACTTTGCCTAAGAGAGTTTCTTTGAGTTGTGCAATCGTCATACGAGATGGAATGGCGTGTGGATTGATAATAATATCCGGTTTTAGCCCTTCTTTTGTAAATGGCATATCACACTCGGGAATAATATTTCCACAAGTGCCTTTTTGCCCGTGGCGGCTACTAAACTTATCTCCATAACTGGGTTTTCTGAAAACGCGGACACGGACTTTAGCGAAGTTGTATCCATCGCCATTACGTCCGGTATAGTTCTTGTCGATATATGTCTCCTCGGTTGTGCGGAAGGTCTTGCTCTGGTCTTCGTATTTGATGGTTTTCGTTGGGTCATTGCGATTTTCTTTGATAGGAATGATTTTAGCAATAATGACATCGCGGTTTTCTACCAGAGTATTTTCCGGTATAAATCCTTGTGAATTGACCTTGTCGTAATTACCGAACTTGATTCCCTTGGTCTTGGTTTTATCGGGTTTGCAACGGATGATTTCATCGCGGATGATGTTTTTATCTTCGTCTTTCTCTGTGTGATAGATGGTTGCTGCGAAAAGCCCGCGGTCAATGGAACCCTTGTTGACCAACACACTATCTTCTTGATTATATCCAGTATGTGTCATAATCGCTACGTGGATTTGGCATCCGGAGGGGATTTGATTTAGGTGAATAAAGTTCATCAGACGAGTATCTACTAGAGGTCGGGATGGATATGTAAGGACATATGCGGTCTTGTCCATACGCTGGTCATAGTTTAGCGAATATACGCCGATGGCTTGCTTACCCATGGCGCATTGGTAAGTGTTTCTAGGTGCCTGATTATGCTCAGGGAATGGAATACACGACGCTAAAACCCCGAAAATCGTGCTCGGATGGATTTCGCAGTGTGTAAAATCGTATTTAGCATGATCGACTAAATATCCTTCCTTGGTTTTCATCGCAATCATTGAAAAGTTTTGTTCTTCGGGGTCGATATATTCGATAACGGATTCATCTAACCGACAGCTGGTTAATAAATCATTCCACGCAATTTCTTTGTTGGACAAACGGGAAATAATATCCAATGTAATGAGCGCTTTATTGTCTTTTACGCGCAATAGCGGTCGTGTGAGTCGGCCTCCGTCGTTGCAAATACGTATTTCTAGCATTTTGTAATCAAATACAATGGAAGTATAAATGTTGATAATGCCTTTGTGTTTCTTCGACTTCATTTCATTGTATAGCTCAAATGGGTCTGTAGTGACACCGACCCAAGTCCCATTGACGAATACTTTGACTTTTCCGTGAAGTTCTGCAGTATTTGCAGCCTCTTCCACTTTCAGAATAAATGGGTCTACATATTCATATAGAGAGGAACTGTTTGTAGGAATAGTAATATGTGCCATATAACTGATGTTTTTGACCACGCCAATAGATTGGCCTTCTGGGGTTTCTGCTGGACATAGGAATCCCCACGTAGTGTTGTGTAATTTGCGGGGCGCAATTAGTTCTCCACTTTTCTCTAGAGGAGTATTTACACGGCGCGAATGACTCAGTGTAGATGCATATGTCAGTCGGTTTAGGACTTGCGCAACACCTACTTTGCTACTATTGGCCTGTTTTATACTGAAGTCTCCAGTAGATAGTGCTCGTGTAATACCATTCTCAATTGTAGTGGATTTCATGATTTTGTATATATTGGTCATATTGATAATGTTTTCATAGTCTTCCGTAGAACGCCACGAGCCCACATTTATTTCGCGAATGACTTGTTTTTGCATTTCTTTTACCAATTTATTGAAATAGTTGCGGAACAGATTGTTTAGGAGTGTTCCGGTCAAATCAATACGTTTGTTGATATAGCTATCGCGATCATCTGGCGGCAACCATCCCAGCGATGTTTGGATGAGTTTTTTTGCCATGTATCCGAGCATATAGATTTTTTGCTCCGCAGTTTTACAGTGGGGGAATAGGTCGTTATTCAGGACTTCATTTGCAAACTCGCGTTTTTTCGACTGTCCGGTTTCCCTGTCCATATTCATTGGAGTATAGGCAACGTGAGTGGTTATGTGTTTGATGGCATCTTCTTGTGTAAGATATTTATTGGCCTCAACAATCGAACCTTGTAACGCATTCAAGATATCGTTGTTCGTTTCATCGTTGATATCCAAAATGATTCGTTCGCATATGTCCTTGTCGCTTATGATACCCAATGCACGAAACAATACAAATAATTCGATAGGTTGTTTGATTCGTGGGACATTTACGTAAATGCCATTTCCAAATCCGCAATTTTTGGACGATATCATCATTTCAATTTGTTTAGGTGAAATACATTTGAAATCGGGTATTGATTTGATTTCCGCCACCCAATCCCATTTGGTAGTATTTTTACCGTCGAAACAATAAACACGATTTTCGGCAGCTCGTTCTTGTCCTAAAACCGTTTTTTCGGACCCTTTAATGATAAAATAGCCGCCACAATCCATCGCACATTCTCCTGTAAATTGTGAATGGATATGACTATTTTGTGTCAAAACGCATATGGAGGATTTCAACATGATTGGCATTTTCCCGATGTTTATTTTTGGCAATGTTTTCGTAATTACTTTAGGCGCATCCATTGCCTCGGTGTTTCTGACTATATATTTGATTTGCACATCTACAGTCATAGTCGATGCATAGGTGAAATTGCGAAGTTTTGCTTCTTGTGGCAACATTATTTTCGTGGCGCCATTGTTTTCATGGATTTGTGGAGGATATAGCTTGAAATTGTCGAAAGACACTTGCACTTCCAAAAAGTATTGGCCTTTTTCTTGCACAAAGTCATTTTCAGAGCGTATAATAACCGGATTAAACATTTGTATAGTGCGTTGCATTTGGTAATTTGTAAAGTGATTAAAGGATTCGATTTGATGACGAACCAATCTTTCTAAATGTTGGCCTTCAAAATAAGACTCAATAATGTCGTATGGCTCCTCGGTGTATGACCCCAGATGTTCTAATACATTTTTTTCTTGTTGAGATACGCCGGCAATTGTTTCTTTTGCAATGGTCATAGCTCGGTCGACAACTTCTTCTATAGTGGATGGACCAGAAGCCGGTGTTTCTATAATAGGAGTTTCTGCCTTTTTCTGAGATTTTTTAGCAGGTCTGCGAATAGAAATCGTAGAACCAGTAGCACGGATAGAAGAAATAGAAGCATTTGAATCGCACATTATAGAAGAAGATTGGTTCATTTTAATTAATAAGATTATTGATATATGATATACGTAAATACATTATCATTATATTCAATTTTTTAGATGGTTTTGTAAAAATACATTGTTTTTTCGGTATATAAACATCATTATTGCTATAATGTGTATTCTCCGAATAATCCTCGAATATCTGTAAATAAAATTGAAAATAATGAATTATATGTATGATATAGCATTATACATATAGTATTATAAATGTGTCAATCTATAATCGTATTACCTTGTGTTCGTGGTGCACTTACAATGCATTACGGTTCTCAATGTAACTATCAACGATTTATTGGATTTCAGTTCAAAAACAAGAGTGATGATATACATATCGTTTTATCTGTAAAATACGAACCGGACAAAATATATTGTATGGTAGATGGTATGGCTGGTACTTGTTGGTTAGTTTCAGTCTATCACAAACAAACCAATAATCAGATAACATATTCTATTCGTAATTGGGTAGATATAGTGGAATATTACAAAACAACATATTCGATGGACTTTATAATGTAACATCCGACAAATAGCTATAAACTCATGATTTATTTTCAGTAGTTGGGAGTATCAAATGTTCATTATATTTTACACAAAAATGAAATACATTTATTATTGTTTTTATTCAAATATATAGGAAAATTGATTGATATATCCTCCTTTTTTATATAATCATATAAAGCTATATTCTTATAATACAATAGACCACTATATACTATCATTACCATATTACATAATGACAACTATGCAAGATGATTTTGTATTTCAAACTATGCTTACTTGCATCGGTAATAAACGCAAACTGATAGGACATATATGTGATATATCAGAATTATTGCGCCAACGCATTGGTAAAGAAAAATTGTGTATTATGGACGGATTTACGGGGTCTGGAGTTGTTGCCAGGGCCCTTACACCTATGTGTCATACAATGATTACAAATGATTTGGAGAACTATGCATATTTAATGTCGCAATGTTTTCTAAAAACACCTTCGGCGGCACAACAAATGTGTATAGCACAACATATTGAAAAAATGAATAAAATGGCCATTTCAGGACCCTATTTTGAAAATGGAATTATTGCTAAATTGTATGCCCCGCAAAATACCGACGATGTGCAATTGGGAGAACGATGCTTTTATACGCGGGAAAATGCGCTTATTATCGATACAATGCGTAAGTATATATCGGATAACGTGGAACCTGAATTGCAAGTATATTGTTTGGTTCCGCTATTAATAAAAGCAAGTATTCATACAAATACGGCCGGGGTTTTCAAAGGGTTTTACAAAGATGGAGAACTCGGATGTTTCGGTGGGGCCGGTAAAAATGCGCTTTCGCGAATTATGAAGCCTATTACTCTGGACATGCCTATTTGGACGAATGCGTCATATCAGGCATTATGTTGCAATAAAAACATCAATGAGTTGATTGATTCAGACGGGTTGAACTTAGGAGAACCTATAGATATATTGTATTTGGATCCGCCATACAATCAACATCCTTATGGCAGCAACTATTTTATGCTAAATGTCATTGCCAAAAACGAGGAACCGGCGAAAATCTCGAAAGTATCAGGTATTCCTACGGATTGGAATAAATCGGCATATAACTCAAAAGCAACGGCTGTCCGTGATATGACGCATTTACTGCGCACCGGGTTGGCGAAAGCCCAATATATTGTTTTGTCATACAATGATGAGGGGATAATTACTACGGAAGACTGGGCAAAAATATTTGAGCCATATGAAGTAGAAAAACGTGAAATCTTGTATGACACATTCAAGGGTTCGCGCAATTTAAAAGACAGGAGTAACAAAGTGGTGGAAATTATGTATATTATTAGTAAAAAACAATACTATTTATAATTACAAATGCAAAATATATGTTATAGAAATATGTAAAATATACAAATATGCGATTATTTTCTTGTCTCTACTAAATCTGCAAATGCCAGGTCGATGGTTCTGATACACACCATGGTGATTTCGGCAGCGGTCCAAGCACTTGAATTGTGCGACATCTCATCCCATTTGTGAGATTTTAAACATATAGTTGCAATGCTTTTTCCGCCGTAGCGTTTCTGAATATTTATTTTTGTTACCAACTGGCGCAAGTCTTCGGTCTTTTCTTCTTCGGTCGCATCGGGTCGCATAATAATCTCCAAGTTTTTGGCTCCATAGTTTCCTATTTCTAAACGTTTAGCTATCGTCTCGGATGGATGGAAATCGCATCCGGAACCAAATAATACATAGGGAAATACATTACCTGAGTGAAACAGCATCTCTGCTGCACGGATATTCTTAATACCACGTTCTACTGCATTTCCGGTTGCCTGACGTCCTTTTCCTTCTACAAAGCGGCTGTCATTGGTTCCTTGTTTTTTGTCTTCAGTAATGAGAATGGGTATCGTTTCATCGCCTATTACAACGCACAAAATACCACCATCTGGCTTCATAAACACGCGTTTATTAGCCGGGTCGGGTTCAGGACAGTCTCCTCCGGATGCCTTTTGTAAAATACATTGCATTTCATACAAATCCATCTTCGATTTGTATGTTATACCCCAACCGCGTTGTTTAGCCAAGTTCTCGGCATACGGGATTATAGCGGATTTTAATGCTGCAGTAAGGACACCTTCCGATTCCTTGCTATCGTCATTCAAATGTTGCCCACCGGAATGCATAGTAGTAAGGCGATTGCGTAGAGCATTGGATTGAGTAGTTTGAGGAGCAATATCAGTCATTTTAAATCGAGAGTGTTCGTAAAAGTTTAACGTAGAGTATAATAAGTAGTATATGAAGAATACTAATAACATAAATATATAAAATGTATTTCAATTTTCTTACACCTTTTAATGTTTGGGTATAGAGGCTAGCGAAGATATCCCTACTTCCAGACATTACCATCAAGTTCATATTTACTTGATTCATACCAATCAGTATCTAATCGCAATATTGCTATTTTTTCGGGAATTGTTGTTTTATATTTTTATCCGCAATGATTATGTAGGGGGAGGCATAACATGGACGCAATAATAGTATCCATATTTATATATATTATCTGATTATGACTAATATTATCGGAGTTCTACATTTCTTGGCAACTCTCATCATCAACCTATATGCTTTCCTTTTCGCTAAAAACCGTTTCGATATTGCGTATATTCTCTTTATGATGGCCGTAGTGATAAGCTGGACATTTTATCGTGGCGAATGCTGGATCAGTTATTACCAGAAAAAAAAGAAGAACCCGAATTATGTGGCTGGATCGATCGCCGACGACTTGTCCGACATCAATGAACTCTTCGGAGTAAAAAATGCCGCGTTTGTGCGCGTCTATTTTTTAGCAATGATGTGTGCGAATGCGTTATCGTTGTATTTAGTATTTGTGCGCAATTCGTATCCGGTATGGTTATCTCGTGCGTTTTGTTCGCTTTTTCTTTTTTACGTGTTTGTTATGCGCTTTGCCCCCGAGTGGATGTATCATCCATTATTTAGTTTGATTTTTATTGTTTTGGCCGGACTCTTGATGTTGGATCACATAATGGTATATCCACTCGCAACCAGAAACAAGAAAATTGCGAATAGCATAAATATATAAAAAGTGTTTTCAATTTTGTATTGGATGATTTTATCATATAATACAAAACAAACAAGTCGTATGATGCGCATTTGGCGCTAAATCGGATGCAAGCATTTATGCCAAAACGACCTTGCAATTTTCTTACAACCACCAATTCCAAAGACGCACCAATCAAGATTGCAATTTTATACAAATCATTTTGTAGGACCTATACATTATTGTTCTCCGGTTTTGACATAAAGACTTTTCGCTAAATATTCCTATATGCAAAAAATACCCCCAAATACTACGAAAACGAACTTTGTGGAATATTTAGACAGTTTAAAAAATACACAAATGGATTATATCAAAATGGCAGATACATTGTATTTGTCGCGTATGAGTTATATAGAAAACTTTTTATTTGATACGCGAATATGTGGATATGTTAAACCAATCGCGCATATATCAATTCCTCCTACACCAAATAAGTTTGAGTTATGGAAAAAAGAACATGAACAAACGAGTTTACCGAAACCGGAAGATACAATTATTTTGAAAGAATCTGAAAAACAATACGTAGAAATTGATGTTTCGCTAAATAATTTATGCGATGTTCTCCAATTGATTCAAAATAATGTGTATAATCCAGAGGTCGAATACAATATCGATTTGAAATCATTGCATAATATCAAAATGGAATTAGACCAATTAAATAAAATGGTGGGGATGAAATCGCTAAAGTCTTCTATTTTGGATCAACTCATCTATTTTATGCAAGACCTTCATTTGTCTAATGGATCGAGTGATTTCAAACATACTGTTCTATATGGACCGCCTGGAACAGGTAAAACGGAGATTGCTAAAATAATAGGGACAATGTATTCTAAATTGGGGATTTTGAAAAACAATATTTTCAAGAAAGTAACCCGAAATGATTTAGTTGCCGGATATTTAGGACAAACGGCCATAAAAACGAAAAATGTTATACAAGATTGTTTAGGAGGAGTTCTCTTTATTGACGAAGCATATTCTTTAGCAAATAGTTATGAAGACGATAGTTTTTCGAAAGAATGCATCGATACATTATGCGAAGCATTGAGCGACCATAAAAACAATTTAATGGTTATTATTGCTGGATATGAGGATGAGCTAAATAATTCGTTTTTCCGCGCAAACCCGGGATTGGAATCTCGGTTTATGTGGCGATTCAAAACCGATAATTATAATGCAGCAGAATTGCACGGTATTTTCAATAAAAAAGTGGATGAGGCCGGGTGGGAAATAGACAAAATGAGTATAACCGATAATTGGTTCGAAAAACGTAAAGAAAAGTTTCCTCATTTTGGCAGAGATATGGAGATGTTGTTCTCTTATACAAAAATAGCCCATTCACGTCGGATTTATGGAAAACCGAAACATATGAGAAAATGCCTAAATATATTGGATTTAGACCGCGGATATGAAATGTTGTTGGAAAATCGTAAAAAAGAAAATCCTATAACAAAATCACTGCTTTCCATGTATATTTAGCACATTATCCATCATCGTAGAATGTTATTATAGCACTTTTATTTGTGAGAACTCCGGAGGAGCTTAGAACGAGCGTAGGTGTTCGAACATTATCCGGAAAATTATATTATCGGAGGATACTCGCTTTGCATATAAAAATATTATATTCATTCATTATAATTAGTATAATGAGTGAAAGAAAAACGATCTCCATTAATCCAGAATTATTTTCGTTAAGCGGAAATACTACAAGAAAAAAACGTCCGTCTAGCGAAAATAAAGATTTAAAGATAAAGTCTGCACCGAAACAGCCTCACAGCACAAAAACCTTGCGAAATCGTCTATTACACTATATCCGAAAAAACCAAGAGGAGAACTTTAAAAAATTACATGGAGCAAAGCCAGAAATAACAATTCCTGAAAAAAAATATACATCTACTATTGCGGATAAGTTCAATGGTGATTTTGAAGAATCACTGAAATATATGACTGAAATAGCAGACCAAGTTGCCAATACAGTGGATAATAATTATATGATAAATCAGACATTGAAAAATTATAAATCGCTAAATCCAGAATCTATTTTATCTGGGGGAGACGGGGATTTTGAAAAAACGGTCAATGGATTATCGCCCGATTTTCCTCCTGTTTTTACCGATGAATTGCAAATAACAAATCCAATGGAAAGTGTAAAAATAAATCAGGTAAAACAACCGCAATGGGGATGTATGAAAGGCGGTAATTTACCTACATACCGAAATTGGATGAATCAAACTCACCGAGTAAGAGAACCTATTATAAACGCCCCCATAAATCTAAATAATATGAGTATGTCATCTATTGCTAATATAAGCGGTGGCCAAATATCTGACCAACAACCGATGCCGTTTCGTGCCGAACCTGTGAGAACACCTCCGAATGAAATAAATAAACCAGTATTTGATTATGCTAAACTTTCTCAAATGAAACAAATCAAAGATAAATTACAGGCATCAAATGATGCTATAGCTAAAAATCAGATAAAATACGGGAAACGAAAAAAAACGATAAGGAGAACATATAAACTTGGAAAATCACGTATTACTCCTAAAGTATCTGTTCTCATTAGTAATAAAACAGTTCGTAAAAATATATCATCAAAGACAGAAAAACTACGTCAAATACCAATCGATGAAATACGGGCAGTATTGATGAAAAAAGGATTTATTAAGGTTGGTTCTCAGGCAACAAATGATGTTTTGCGAAAAATGTATGAGAGTATGTTATTAGTTTGCGGTGAAGTAGAAAATCATAATCCAGACAATTTATTATATAATTATTTCAATGCCTGAAAAACTTACATAACAAATAAACACAATGCGAACAACATTGCAATCGTAATAACAGTACATAACATATCAGAATCTTCTGTAGATGGACGTATTTCTTCTAAATATACATTATCCTCGATATGGCTATAATCACGTATTATCCTGCGATGATAAATTATCTCCGGATAATTCTCTAACATTTGCGCACGTTCCGAGGTCCGGTGTTCTCGAACTTTGTATTGATTTTCTATATCATGGACGTTGCAGAAATATCCATATCCATTTCCCAATTCTATTATTTCCCTAGAATTGTTATCATCCATTTTTGTAAATATATAATAGATTTGTTTTGAAATCTTGGTTATTTTTTATATAATTCAATTTTATATTTATTAAGAAATATGAGAAGGTTGGAATGAGTGTTCTTTGATGAACCATAAAAAAAGCTCAGCTTTTTTATTTACACCTTTTTACAAGTTCATATAATATACGCTTTCATATAATATACGTGTTCATATAATGTGTGGTTGTATGGTTTTATTCTTCATCATCACTATCGGAGTCTGACTGGGCCCAGTCCATATTGCTTGCGAAACCGTATTTGCCTTTGATACTTTCAAAGGTTAACTCTCGGTCAGGGACAGTTGTAGGCGATGGGGGTCTGACAATTCTTACGGGGACAGCGAACGTAGGACGCACAACTTTGACTTCGACTGGTTTAGCTGCCATGTTTGCATAGGATAATGCTTTGGGAGGCTCTTGCTTGGCGGTCGTCTTGGAATCTGTTGATAAAGAAGGGAAATCATTCGTATTACTTACCTGTAGCACAGCTTTAGAATCTGTATTCTTTGCTGATGGAATTGCCTGCATTTTGACTGCTGCTGGCTCGGCAGGCCTGGTGTGCTTGTGCTGAAGAAGCTTATTATCGTCGTCAGAATCACTATCGACTAGACAAGCAAATCTACTTGCTCCAGTAGCGACAGGTTTATCGGCGACTTTCTTTTCAACAGCTTTTGCTGCATATTCTTCGCGTTGTTTTTCAGTAGGTGCTTTGCAGTAGGTTCTGGTATGACCACGTTTGCCACAGTTAGGACATACGATAGCTTTGAGCTTAGGGCAGCATACATTGCCATCGCGGTCTTTTACATAGTGGCTAGAATAGACTTCTTCAGATTCACCTGCATCTTTGCATACTTTGCAACAAGGGGTGCGAGGAACATAGTCACCGGATTGGCGAGATTTGATATTGGAGAAATTGCGAGCGGACATATTTGAATAGCGAGGTTTGAAAGCGGTTTTAATCGAGTTTGCACTAGCAAATATTATAAGTTATATTTAATATGTCATACACTAAATATAAAAAATGTATTTCAATTTTCTGAAAATATTTTATTGTTTTAACCCCCATTTATATGTATATATGATATATGTATGTATATATGATATATATGATATATATTTGTGTGTTATAACCCATTCTATTCTATCAGGTCAATGAATAAATTATACTTTCAAATAATGAACATAATATTTAACACTATTTGGTAAACTATATTTTGTATCATATACTGGCCATATCATATATGCTTGGCCAGACCCACGCGGCCATTGTCGGTTGATATGCGTTCCACCGCCATTCTTAACAAACTTTTCTTCATATATATCTTTTGTCAATCGTGTTTCTTCTGAGTTATGTTCAGGGTTTCGCCTAGGGAAAACGTAGCCACCCGGACCTTCTGAAAACTCATTAATATCTCTTACGTTTGTAAATCCTTTCTCCCTTAAAAATGGTGCAATATCGCTTATATTTTCGAAATAATTGCGCTCACCATTTTTACCATTTGTAATACCGATTCTAGTGTCACATACACTGGGTGAAGCATTTGCCATATTGCAGCACCATGTAGTTTTCAATTCTTTCAACTTATATTCATCTGACTTGATTCGGTTGCTTGTGTATGATTTTCCGTTATATACAAAGTCTTCTTTGAACTTGATATATTCATCTACGCTTTGTTTATTGCATATGAAAAGTGGGGTTTGATTATGGGGGAACTCGGGTAAATCTTCATACCCCCAAAACCGTGGAATTAATCCATTACACGTTACTGTAGTATTCATTTTTTCAGCCGGTTTTTCTATAACCAATCCGGTGAATGCGGTAATTTTTAGTCGCTTGCTTGCTGGATATTTATTTTTAATAAGAATAATGGTATGTCTCATTGGTTGTAAATACGTTCGTATAATAGATTTCCCTTGTATTTCGGCGAGTCTTTCATTTTCATCTTGTTTGAACGACAAATAATAATTATGATTACTATCGTCTTCAATGACATCCCATCCATTTTTTCTAGCAATACTTACCGTATTTTCTCTGTAAGCCCCTTTTTCTTGCTGTGTTCTGGCTCTGATGAAATGATAACGGGGGGTAGAATATTTTTCCCGTATTTTACTTTCCATGTCAATATCAGTTGTGTAATCAACAATCATATTGTGATTTGTGTAATACTCAAACCCTTTATAATTTGGTCCATTTTGCAAAATAGCCATTTTATGATTATCTTGTCTTGACATCAACGATAATGAGACGTCTGGTGTAGCAGAAACATTAATGATTTTGATGTTATATTCTTTCATTTTTTCTACCGTCAAACCAAGCCGCTTGAACTCATTATCGATTGTCATTTCAACATCGTCTGCGAAATGATGTTCATCGATGATAAATATAGCATTGCTTATATATTCTGGATTGTTCAACAACCAAGTAATTCTTTTGTGAAAATTGGAGCGATGAGTAATACAATGATTTTCACTAACGCTATTGATTACTTCCATAAGAAACTCACCTGTTCGTAGTTTAAAAGCTTTCATTAGTTGTTCAAACCAAGATGTATCTGACATTCCCGTAGTCACTGTGATGCAATTGGGATGTATAGCTCTCTCATATGGCAACATTGATATTGCATACAACAAACAAAGTATTAATGCTGTTTTTCCTACACCAGGCTCGCCAACTACCGTAATAAACTGTGTATCAGGGTTTAACAATTCAGTTTCAATATCATTTGCTGTATAATTGCTGTTCTCAAACCATAATGGGTTTCCGCCACGATTATGTTTTTTTAGTTTTATTTGCAGCATCTCTTGATCGTCTGCATAGTCGTCTTCGCTTTTTGCAATAGTTGGAATATAGGGTCCCCATTCAACTTCGGGTATGTCTGTATTTCCGGCATCAATTATTGTTGAGGCGCCATCAACGGATGGATTATTGTTTTCAAATGCCTTGAATGGGCAATGTTTATTTTTTGCATTATGAGTTCGGAATTGTTCTTCATTTGCAAATCCATAGTCAGCATATAACGCATAATTTTTTTGCGGAGAATTATCCACAAAATGATTTTTGCAATTTTTACACCTTTGATTCTTTACCATTTTTTGATTCGTCTTATTGTTGTTTATGTTCCTAGTATGTTCTACCCCTTTATTATATATTGTTATATACGCTTGTCTTTAAGTAGTTTTCACTTCTACTTCTACTTATACTTATACTTTCACATCCACTTAATATACACTTCCACTTACCCGCCACACCCACATTATCAAGTCCAATAAAAATATATAATACGAAAAAGATATAAAAATAAAATAATATATTTTATAATATTTTATTATCAAATTATATGGCAACTATTACACACGAATATTTCAATTTAACGCGCCAATACAAAACAAAATATGGAGAACATACTATTGTTTTGTTACAAGTCGGTGCATTTTTCGAAGTATATGGCTTAAAAAACACTAAAACGGGCGAAATTGTTAACAGTAATATAGTAGAGTTTTCGCAAATATGCCAATTGAATATTTCCGAAAAAAACATAACCATGGACAAGGAACCGATTGTTATGGCCGGTTTTCGGGACTATACATTGGAAAGATATTTACAAAAATTATCTGATTCCGGATATACTACAGTTGTTTATATACAAGAAAAAGATGGTAAAAATGTAAAACGAGTTCTACAAGGCGTTTATTCCGCCGGAACAAATCTGTCATATGATGCAGATAATAGCTCACAAATCAGTAATAATATCATGTGTATTTGGATAGAAAAATATAAGGCTATGCGAAATACTATACAGGATACATTTGTATGTGGAATATCCGTTGCAAATATTTTTACCGGAAAATCATCTATATTTGAATACCAATCGGCGTATTATTTAAATCCTACTACATTTGATGAATTGGAACGGTGTATTTCAACGAACTGTCCAAGTGAAATTATTATTAATTCAACTACATTAGATGAAGAAGTTCTCGATACTATATTGCAATTTTCTGGAGCTAAATCGGGTATAATACATAAGAATGGTATCGCGAGTTGTCGTCAAGAAATTGTAGAAAGATGTTCTCAACAGAAATACATTCATCATATTTTAGCCACTTTTTTCGGAGAAGAAAGTCTGCAAGTTTGCGCAGAGTTTCATACATACAACATTGCAACGCAAGCATTTTGTTATTTATTACATTTTATTCAAGAACACAATCCCAATTTAGTTCGAAAAATAGCCCTGCCATTATTTAGCAATAGTTCCAAAAACTTGATTTTAGCGAATCATACATTAAAACAGCTAAATATCATTGATGATGCATCTATTGATGGAAAACAAACGGGACAATTTTCGTCTGTTTTAGCATTTCTAAACAAGTGTTGTTCTCCAATGGGAAAACGTGCATTTCAGCAACAACTCATCCATCCGACATGTGATATAGAATGGTTAAATCAAGAATACCATATAACAGAACTATTTTTACTTCCGGAAAATAATCCGCTGATTCCTGTTTTCCGGAAATATTTAGGAGAACTTAGTGATATGGAAAAAATATGTCGCCAATTATTGGCGAAAAAACTATATCCCGCATCGTTTTCTCATTTGTATAAAAGTGTGCAAACAATAGAACAATTATCCGTATGTTTAGCCGAAAGTGGTGAAATACAAGAATATTTAGGGAAAGGTTCTCCAAAAGGACAAAATATAGGGACTATAGCATCTTCTGTTTTGAACTATATCACTAGATATGTAGTTATAACAAAATGTGCAAATTGTCAAACGATGCAAGTATTTGAAGAAAATATTATTCAGCCGGGGGTTTCGCAAGATTTAGACACTTTGATTCATCAGTATAATGAGAACTTATCCAATTTCAATAAAATACGCGAATGGCTAAATACTTTAATGCGCAATGCCGAAACCTCCAATTCATCAACAGAAACAGAGTATATTAAAATACATACTACAGAGAAATCCGGTAATTCATTACAGATAACAAAAAAACGCGCATCCGCATTAAAAACTATATTAAAAGGAATATCTAGTCAAACGGTTACTTTGTCAGGCGGTATGTTTTTTGCAGTTGCGGATATAAAGTTCTCTTCCGCATCCACTTCCGCCGATGAAATAGAAATACCTTGTTTAGATAAAATAACCCGGTCCATTCTTTCTTTGAAAGACAAAATAAACGAAAAAATAAGCGAGGTATATTTGCAATTTTTAGACAATTTTGAAACCGAATGTTTGTCCGATCTAGAATATTTAGCAAAATACATTGCAAAAGTGGATGTTCTCCAATGTAAAGCATATATTGCACAAACATACAACTATTGCAAACCGGAAATACGTAGCCACACAAATGCCTTTGTAAATGCGAAACAATTGCGACATGTTCTCATTGAACACTTACAGAAAAACGAAATCTATGTTCCCAATGATGTATATTTAGGGGATTCGGGCGACCCCGGGGAATCCAATCCTTTAGGCATATTGTTGTATGGCACAAACGCAGTAGGTAAAACGAGTCTGATTCGCGCATTAGGTATAGCAATTATAATGGCACAGGCCGGGTTGTTTGTTCCATGTTCTCAGTTTGTATATAGTCCTTATACTGCGATATTTTCACGTATTTTAGGCATAGATAATTTATTCAAAGGTCTTTCTACTTTTGCTGTTGAAATGTCGGAATTGAGAATGATATTGCGCAATGCGGACAACACATCGCTTGTTTTAGGCGATGAATTGTGTTCGGGGACAGAAACTGAGTCGGCTCTCAGTATTTTTATGGCAGGATTGATGGATTTACATCGGAAACAGTCTTCTTTTATTTTCGCCACACATTTCCACGAAATTATCCATTTTGATGAAATGCGAGATTTAGGAAAACTGGTATTGAAACATATGGCAGTTCATTATGACAGAGAATTAGATTGTTTAGTGTATGACCGGTTATTGAGAGACGGACCGGGTAATAGAATGTATGGTTTAGAAGTATGCAAATCATTGTATTTGCCCGAGGACTTCTTGGAAGAAGCATATAGGATAAGAACGAAATATTATCCTACGGCCCGGGGCGAGCTTGCTCGCCCTATCGCAGCAACTTACAACTCCCAAAAAATCCGGGGGATATGTGAAATGTGTAAAACCGAAATAGGGGAAGAAATACATCATATATCACCTCAGAAAGATGCTAATACAGAAGGATTCATAGGAACATTTCATAAAAATCACCCGGCGAATCTGATGAGTTTGTGTGAAAAATGCCACGCGAAATGTCATACAGAACCCGATACAAAACCAAAGAAAAAGACAGTTGCACGTAAAAAAACGACGAAAGGGTATACTATATTGTCCTCAAACACCTAAGCTCGCCCCCACGATTCAGCGTTCTCACAAAAAAATAATATTACATAGGTGTATACAATCCATCTGGAGGCGGAGGCATATATGGCACTTTTTCAGGCAATTGTGGGTATGGGAATTGCGGTGCATTTGGGCAGTTTCCGTAGCATTTTCCTTGATAATAATAGAAATCTTTATTGGCAATCATGAAATCACTGTAGTTGTCTTTCATAATTGGCCCATTTTCACCGCCGGCAACGCATTTTTGACCTCCTAATAATACACAGCAAGTGGTTGCTGCACATGTTTCATTATTAATAGCATTGCATTGCTGTTCCAGTTTAAGTGGGTCGGCTCTGTATTTGTTACAAAACCCTCCGCCAACATTTGTTGTTACATATGTAGGCGCATTAACAATAGCATTCGCAGACCGTGATAGAAATACACTATCTTCATAGTATGGAACATAACTAGTTGCTCCGTATTTATAAGAACCTGGTTGATAATATACAATACTTCCTTGTATGCCATTTGAAATGACATCGACTAGGTTTCCTGAAACATCATATACTTTAGCTTTCCCCATTGTTGTGCTATATATATTATTAGTGCCTGTTTTTTGTAAATCGTCGTGATATTCTACATCTAGATTATCTGAATTGTATTTGGTTTTTTCCTTTTTTTCTTCTTTTTTCTCTTTTTTATTTTTTGAACTATTTGTATCTTCAGGAATTGTATCTATACCTTCATATATTGGATATAACTGTGATTTTCCAGAATACATTCCAACATATACTGCAATCGCAATTAATAATAAAAATGACAAGCCTAGTGATATAATCTTTGACATATTTATATTATAAACAGATATTCTATTGAAATTATATTATTCTCCGAAGAATGCACTCTTTTCTTCGATACGGCGTTCTCCCAATCAAATAATTTTTATAAAATACTTGGGGTTCGTTTTCATTGTCTGCATGTCTAAATAACTATAAAATACTATAAATTGTATTTTGTAGTCAGAAAATTGATTAATTACAAACAAATTAAAAGATGCACTAAATATATATTATACACAATGATTATCCCAGTTAAATGTTTCACATGCGGTAATGTTTTAGCGGACAAATACCGTTATTATTTGGCAGAAGTTCGGAAAAGAAAATTGCAAAATGGTATCAATTTAGACAAAGTCATCTATCTTACGCCCAACAATATTGAAAAAACACACGAAGGTAAAGTATTGGACGAGCTCAGATTAACAAATGTATGTTGCAGACGTCATATGATGACGCATGTAGATATAGCATAAACAGTTTGAAAATACAAATATATCTTTATTTAAATGTGTAATGAAATCTTTTGTAATGATTATGTATATGACTACAAAAAAACAACAGTCTCGTAAAAATAGTTCGCGTTCTAATAAAAAACAACGACAACAGCGACGTCAAAAACTTTTTATTGGCGGAACATGCTCAATGTGTGGTTCTTGTATGAACCAAAACAATCAGATGCCATCGTTATTTAGGGGAGGTAAAAATTATACATGGAAACGTAGAAGTGGTGGAAATGATACACCAAGTTTTAATGGATTGCCTCAGAGATACTATTACCAACAAAATGACTTTATACAAGACCCTACCAGAAACCAGGTTGCTTCTAGACAATTAGCTACTATTAAAGGCGGTAAAAATAAAACGAAACGGAGAGTTCGGCGAGGTGGTGCTCTTGGGTTTTCCTATTTTAATGGACAGTCTGGTCTAGTAAGTAATTTCAATCCAACATCTTCTATAGGCGAAGTAATGGGTTCTCAGCTTGGGGCAAATTATATTTCAACTGAAGTAAATACCAATACATTAACAAATCCATCGGTCTTTAGTCAACCTGTTGAATCAAAATACAATGTGTATAATATGCCTATGGCATAGATTTAGAAAGATTTCTATCTATTTTCTAAATACAATATATAATGGCTAGTCTTCCTGGATTGAAAAATGTTTGCACACCCGCCGGTGTTTATTTTATATTATCATTTATTACTTTATTGGCAATGATTATACAAAACTTAGGAAATCCTTCGTCATATTGCATTGGCCGATATAGTTGTAATGTGACTAGTATTCAAATGTTATTTGTAATGAAGTTTGTATATATTTTGTTCTGGACATGGATTCTCAATATAATATGTCGTGAAGGATATGAGACGATATCTTGGTTGTTGGTTTTGTTGCCTTACCTATTGATGTTTATTTTTATTTTAGGCATTTTTGTTCCTAAATAATTTTGGTATTCAATACATTATCGAAGGATATTATAACTAACTGTGAATATAGTTAATTATGAAACATAAAACGATTCGACATCATACTGTTCGAAACAATTATACAAAAAAACACATTTCAAAAAAGATTCTCCAAGGCTCAAGTATATCATCACTTCGCGAAGGATGGATTCATATGACTATACAAGGAGAACCTTTTGAAAGAGGTGTTCAACACGGGTATTTATTACGAAGTCATTTCAAACATATTCACAAAGTTCTCTCTTTTATTGTAAAGCATGATTTTCATAAAAGTTTGACGGAATATATGAAAACGTGTAAAAACCTTATAACACCCAATATAAAAAAACATCATCCAGAGTTTTTAGAAGAATTGCAAGGTATTGCTAAAGGCGCTAACATATCGTTGGATTTTTTGATTGCATGGAACTCTATTTTATCAATGTATTCATACTATGACTCCATAAATGAGAGAACATCGGAGCGAGGAACGAGCGTAGGTCTTAGAATATTAACGAAGGATAATAAAAATAAAGGTGGCAGATGTTCTGCATTTATAGCTTGTGGAAACGCAACGAAAGATGGGAAAATAGTTATGGCACATAATACACATTCCGATTATGCAACAGGATCTTTAGCAAATATTGTTTTACGGGTTATTCCGGCGAAAGGACATTCTTTTGTTATGCAAACCTACCCAGGATATATAGCTAGTGCAACCGACTGGTTTATGTGTGACACCGGTATTATTGGATGCGAAACAACCATATCTGATACAAATTACGAACCGCGGTTTGGAAGCCCCTATTTTTGCCGTATTCGGGAAGCAATGCAGTATGGCGAAACATTCGATGAATATGTAGAAATAATGTTGAAACACAATGCCGGAGATTATGCATGTTCGTGGCTTTTTGGAGATATTAAGCAAAACAAAATTATGTTGTTTGAAATTGGGCTAAACCAGAATAATATACAAACAACTACGGATGGCGTTTATTATGGCATGAACTCTGCAATCGGGTTTGAATTGCGGAGTCTAGAAACATCTGATAAAACATTCGATGATTTGAAAGAATCTTCTGGTGCACGAAATGCCCGAATGAGTGCATTATTAAATGAAAAATATTATGGAAAAATAGATATAGATTCTGCAAAAACCATTATAAGCGACCATTATGATTCAAACTTGAACAAAATTATACCAACATCACTGACTGTATGCAAACATTCAGATTTGGACCCGGGCGCGAAGCGCCCTTTTTATCCATGGGGGTGTGTAGATGGTAAAATAACAAATAGTGATATGGCACAAAATATGGAGTTTTTAGGAAGACAAGGAGCTTCTTGTGGAAAACCATTTTTAGCTAAAAAGTATTTTAAAGAACATCCGGAATATGCAAACTGGAAACCAGTTTTAGTGGATATGCCTACATACAAATGGGTAAAATTATGATGTGTTTTTGGAAAATTGAAATAATCATACTGTAATAAACTTAAAGCATTCTTCTGTAAGTTTATTATACTTTTCACATTTTGTCATATCTTCTCATATAAAATGAAACTTCGTTCTGGTAAAACTATTGGTAATGATGCAAGCTCCTATAACTATTATAAAGAAAACATAACTTTGTCCAGAGATGCATTTTCTTCGCAGGATAAATTGGGTTTCCCCCAAATATACTATATGTCTGAACAAGACAGATTGTTGTTGCAAAAACAAAAATGGTTGACTAAGATGTTGCAACGATATATCTATGAAATAAGCATGATTCGCCCAACTATTTCAACTGTGGAATTGGCACTTTTTGAGAGTGTCCGGCTGATATCAGAAATGGCTTATATTATACTAGAACAAATTGACTTTATGACATCTTGCCCAATTTTCAACATTGTAGTTACAAAAATTATCAAACAGTTCTACAGTATGAAAAACGAAATAACCGATTGCCTTATTTGTGGATGCTATCAGTTTTCAGTGGAAGATCGCCAGTTCTTGGGCAATTTGAGAGCGGATTTAGTCAAAGTAGCAGTTCTTTTGGAAAATAGACAGAAATAAATAGTATTATATGAATATGCTTGTAACTATTATATGTAATTGTAATTCTATAATTAATTGATTGTTTCTTTTTTCCAATATCTCAATACTAGCGCATCACTTGGTAAATGAACATATAGAGGTATTTTTTTACCCTTTATGACTATATCACGAATGAACATATTTGGGTCTAATATTTCCCCGTTCCATGCAATGGTTGCATCCGCATCTTCTTCAGAGATATATCTATTGTTTCTCCAAACATTTATTATGTCTCTTATTGTTGATGCAGAATGAATATTTTCTATATTATCTGCATATAATGCCTCCGTTTCTATCATTCCGGTATAGATTTCATTACCATTTGAACAATCCAGCATTTTTATCATAATATGATAGTGTGGATAATTTTTGCATGACATATTGTGTATATTCTTTGATATATACAATACATCGGTTGTTATGTTTTTATATTGTTCATCTATCAAAAACAATATAAACCAATTACCGTTTATATTGTGCTATTACACAAACGCTTCCTTCAGGGATCGAACCTGAGACCTTGTGGTTAACAGCCACACGCTCTACCGACTGAGCTAAGAAAGCATAACGAAGAGAGGTTTCGATCCTCCGACCCCAGGGTTATGGGCCCTGTGCGCTTCCTCTGCGCCACTTCGTTTTTAGACAGGTCCTACCGAGATTCGAACTCAGGTTTCCAGATTCAAAGTCTGGAGTGATAACCGCTACACTATAGGACCTTTTTTTTTGAACCAATAGGTTATTATTATATAATATGTTCTCTTTATATAGGTTTTTGCTAAATAATATTTCATTCGTTTTTGTAAATAAATAATCTATTATGAATCATCGGATATATACACTCTCTTGCGCAGTCATTATATATCGGTATAACACTGATTTTTATATTTTCTATCAGCAGTATCGTGTTCTATTACAAAGGTTTCGTATTTATAACCGTTTTCTATTTCTAATGCAAAAAACATACCAATCAATGCCTCTATTATATTTCCTGCATTGTATGTACACTTTGTTTCGGGTTCAAAATAACTGTTATCTAACTCATCATCAACATAGTATTGTATCATCCAAGACATCATTTTTTCAAATAATATAGAAGATATAACAAATGTGCTACACGTAATCATTTTATTTTTTATTACTGTATCTTGGGTATAATTTGTGTTGAAAAACTTGTTATAACTATGTAATCCACATTTGAAAATATTTAAATCATGTATTATAACACGTTGTCCTCCTAAAAACCACCACGGAAAAAAATGATATACATATATATTTTTATTGTCTAATGTATTTACTATGTCAGGAATAGTATGTTTCTTGAACTTCATATCATATTGACATAATCCAATATAATTTGTTTTTTTATGTAATCCATTCATATAAATATGATATAATGCACTAGATTCATTATACCAATGTTTTTGAAAAGATGGATTATATATGTCTAACGTATTTTCATATAGTACAGGCATTTGAGTATGTATACTATTTTTAACTCCATACAATAAAATATATTGTTTATCTTCTTCATTCATATCTGCATATAATTCTGGGAACACTTTTGAATGAAATACAGTATATATTGTTAATGTTTTACGATCTTCTAATGATTCCAATGTTTCCAATGTTTTCAATGTTTCCATATTATTTTTTATAAATATATGTATTTATGTAAAAAAGTTTCTTTATATGTTTTGATTATATACATTTAATGAGTGGACGTGTGCGATAAAATCCCGTAGTGCATGGATTGTAAGAACGCCGGAGCTCAGAACGAGCGTAGGTGTTCGAAGATTATCCGGAAATAATTTAGTATCGAAGGATAATGCAATATATCCAAAAATAATAGAATACTTCAAAGAAAATTGATTTAGAAATAATACTATTTACTATATAATATAATACCAGTATATTTTAGAAGAAAATGAACCCTGCAATTACCAATCAAAGTGAAAACGACGACCTATATAGTTTCACTCTCAGTGGTGTTAATGTAAGTTTAGCAAATGCGCTTCGTCGTATTATTTTGTCGGAAATACCGACATATGCATTTATTACTGACACATATGAAAACAACAAATGTAATATAGAAATAAATACCAGTCGCTTGCACAATGAAATCATCAAGCAGCGATTAGGTTGTATTCCTATTCACGAAACCGATTTGGATATTCTTACAGACAAATATGTTTTGGAAGTCGATGTGAAAAATGACACGGACAATATTATATATGTCACCACCGAACATTTTCGCATTCGCAACAAGGCAACTGGCAATTATTTGACCGAGCAAGAAACTCGAAGGATTTTCCCAGCCAATCGCATCACATCGCACTATATAGATTTTGTGAGATTGAAGCCCAAGATTAGTGATTCTATACCAGGCGAACATTTAAAACTAACTGCCGAGTTTTCGGTATCTATGGCGAAAGTAAATAGTATGTATAATGTGGTTTCTAAGTGCGCATATGGAAATACTCCTGATTTGGCTAAAATTGCGGGAGTTTGGGAAGAACGTTTAGCCAAAATGGTTAGCGATGGTATGACAGAACAAGAAATCAATTTCAATAAAAGCAATTTTAATACATTGGATGCACAACGGATTTTCAAAGCAGAATCATTTGACTTTGTCATCCAAACAGTTGGGGTATATGATAATAGAAGTATCATCAAAAAAGGCTGCGCCGTTTTGCAAAACAAGTTTGTCACGATGATTGATGCAATCAATAGCGATATCATTCCGATTGACCGAAGTGAAACCACTATGGATTATTGCTATGATATTACATTGGAAGACGAAGACTATACCATAGGCAAGGTCTTGGAATATGTGTTATATAACAGTTATTACGAAGGCGACCGAACGCTATCATTTTGTGGTTTCAAAAAGTTCCATCCGCATTTGCCTTCTAGCACGATACGTATAGCTTTTTCGAAAAACCCACAAGACCAAGGCATACGAATATGCAAAGACATGTTAGTAGATGCTTGCACACAATCACAAGATATATTTTCTAAAATATTTAAAATGTTTTAATCACTGGACGTAGGGGAGTGAATCGTATATGTAATAAAATAATTTGTATAATATAGCAATAAAGAAAATACTATATTATATAATACAATATAATATAATACAATAATGTCTTATTTTTCTTTTAGTCCGGGTATATTGACAAATCCGGTTATAACTATAGATACATTTAGAACTGTTTCTATAACAAAACGAAACCCACTAGTCTTATGCGATATAGATGACACCATTATTGGATATGATAAAAACTTTGATTATTTTTATAACACCGTCATATCAAACATGGAAAAATACAAAAATGCCAACAATGGTCCTGCTAATATTTTCAACAATATACTAAATAATCAGAGTTTGACCATGACAAATAATGAAGTATATATAGTTGCAAGCCGATTATATGATGAATACAGACAACGAAATCCTCCAAAACATTGCGACTATGAAGGATTCATGAGAATGTGTAAAAAAATACAAGATATGGGTGGGGAATTACAGTTTGTAACTGCGCGTAGCAAAGAATCCGCAGATTTTACAAAAATGCAATTTAATGAAATCGGATTGAATTATGATAATTATAAAGTTCATTATACCGGGGGAATAATAACGAAGGGGCAATATATCAAACAAAACTTTCATATGAATAAATACGGTGAAGTTATTTTTATAGATGATTTAGATAGTTTTATAAAATCAGTAGTAGAGTGGTGTCCAGTAATACAATGCTACAAGTTTGTTTATAGACGATAGAAAATTGAAATAATATGATTATAATAATACATATACATATTACACAAATACTATTATAATGTTTCGCAACGTGTATAAAGCTTTATTGTCATTATTGGTATGTTCTTGTATGTCATCTTCCGCGATGATAGCCCAACCAGACGATTTTTCCACTATAGCATATGAAAATACTATTCCATTTGTTCTGCCAATTACCAGAGGTAAAGTAATCAAAGTATATGACGGAGATACGATAACTATCGCAGCAAAACTGCCTTATCCAGAATCACCAGTATATCGCGTATCTGTGCGATTGAATGGCATAGACACCCCTGAAATAAAGGGACAGACCCAACGCGAAAAAGAGTTAGCAAAACAAATCCGCGATATTTTACAAAGCAAAATAATGAACAAAATGGTCGAATTAAAAAATACGAGCAATGAGAAATATGGGCGCTTGCTGGCGGATGTTTATTTGGACGACATTTGTATAAATGATTGGATGATAGAACAAGGATATGCGGTAAAATATGATGGCGGAACTAAAATACGTCCTGAAAGTTGGATGTAATTACAAGCAAATTGTTATAACTAAATAAAATACGTGGGTTCTATGTATGTGTGCAAAATAAACCAAATACTCCATTCATTATGCTGTTTTTTTATCTTTTTCACTTACGCATGGTAAAATAATAAATTGCATAAACCATGTTCCTACTAATACCCACATTGCTACTATAGTATTCCCTCCTTGGTAAATAAGCCATCTTAGTGCTTGACAATGAGGCGCTGGTGCAATAAAGGGAGATAGTAAAAATCCTGTTATTGTTGCAGGAACACATACCCATATGTATATGTGAGGGCATATATAATGGGCTATTACCCAAAACCCATATACCCACATTGCATTTATACACAATGCTTTTAGTCTATCCATAATTGGCATGGTAGTAATAATGGTAATAATAGTAATAATAACAATAATATTTGGCGTTTATTATACAAATATTATTGCACAGGATTTCAATTTTCTATATACACGCTTTAAATGGTTTTATATAACTATTAATACAAAATTGAAATAGACACATCTCGATATTCTTTATATCATTTAGAACAATTATTTTACTACTATGGAAAAAAATATTAACAAGCGAATTGAAACATATGTGTCCGGTTTGAAAAATGGTATTCGGACAAAAATAACCGAATTGGATTTACAAGAAAGACAAAAAATAAATGAATTGTTGGAATATATATTCGACTACAATCGGCTGGTTTTAACAAAAGAAGATTTTGTAAAACGTAAGCGTGTAAAAAATGCAATACCAACACTGAACCGATGCAATGCTAGAAGAGCAAACGGAGAACAATGTACCAGACAAAGAAAAGAAGGATGTGAGTTTTGCGGAACACATAATAAGGGTGTTCCACATGGATTCATGGCAGACGAAGGAACCGAAACAGTTTTACAGACTACGCAAAAATTGGAAGTGATTGCAGAAGAAATAAAGGGAATTGTTTATTATATTGATAAGTTCAATAATGTTTACAAAACGGAGGATATTTTAGCAGAACGTGAAAACCCACAAATTATTGCCAAATGTGTAAAAACTGAACGAGGATATACAATTCCTGAATTAGGATTGGTATAGCTCATATATACAGATGTCAAAAATCAGTCTTGAATACCTTGCGCACAATATTTTCTTTAACGACTTCTTCTCTATTTTCCATAATAAAATCGTTTAATTCGATTGCCTTTTCTACATCGCCCTTATAAAAATTAGCCAATATACCTACTAGATTTTTTTTCGTAATTGGCTTTTTGACGTTTTTTTTCGTATACATAAGTTGTCCATCTTTCAAATCAAAACAGTCTATATCGTTCTTCTTCATAACTTCCATAAGGTCTTTAGAAATATTCTTTTTATCATTTTTGCGTGTGCCTAGTTCTTTTTGTAATAATCGTATTTCATTATCGATACGAACCCAATCTTTTACGCATTTTATAAGTTGTTCTTTCGTTTCCATTTATATATAGTAAAAATATATTTTTATATACATTTTATTTAGTATGTCATTTACCAGGTAATTTACTAGGTCATTTAGTAATTAGTAAAAAACTTTTTTATTTTTTGTTAATAATATATAACTATATGAATATAATGTTTTCTAACCCACGATCAACAATCCAAACGTTAGACAACCGAAAAAATAGCATGGTAAATATGTTTGCTATGTCTAGAATATCGCGACCGATTACTCAAATACCTAAACCACCTGCGGTTGAAACAATTAAAGAAGTTCCGGAAGACCCTACTAAAAAGAAAATGAAATGGGGAGAACCCGTCTGGTTTTTTTTTCATACAATTGCAGAAAAAATAAAACCGGAACGTTTTTTGGCTGTTCGATTGGAGTTATTGCAACTTGTTACAAATATTTGCAGAAACTTACCATGCCCTACATGTTCTCAACATGCAACCACTTATTTGGCAAGTATAAATATGAATAATATTCAAACCAAAGAACAATTGATTGACCTATTTTATGTATTTCATAATGAAGTAAATAAACGGAAGGGATTTGCGCAATTTCCTAGAGAACTTTTACACGAAAAATACTCTAAAGCAAATACTGTTAATATTATTAATTATTTTCTTTTACATTTTTTAGATAAATCATACAGTATTCGTATGATTGCGGATGACTTTCATAGAAAACGATTAGTAGAAGATATTAAAAAATGGTTGAAGGAGAACTTACACAATTTTAATGTCTAGACATACGTGATTATTTATTTATAGTGCATTTGAACTTCTGCTTACCTGGTCTAGAACATGTTTGTGTATTATTTATACCATTAAAATATTGTAATTGAACTGCGCCTGTACTACGTATTATTTCTGCCCATACAACCCCACATACAGTTCCTATTACTCCTGCAGCGATTATTTGTGTGAAAGATACGCATTCATATTTTATTTTGTTCCACAAAAACTCTGCTATAATCAATACTGGAAAAATAATTAACGTCGGTATATTTGCAGAGGCTAAACCATAATAAGCAATAATATCTACCAAATAGAAGAACGTGTATGTAAAAACAACCATACCTAGTGGTATATTGGATAATCGCCCAGTATCAGTTAATGTTAATGAATTACAAACAGCTTCATTTTCGGGTGATGTTTTTGGAGTATCTGAAACCAACGTCCCGCCGATGATTGCGAAAAAGCATGTAAATAAGAGACCTGCCAAATAAATAATACCTTTTAAATCTTGGTTTAATATAGACGATAATGTGAAAAAGCTTACTATAATGAATGGAGCTAACCTAAATGCAGTATATAAAATAAACTTGATATTCAAACTTCCCGGCATAATTTATATATAGCTATGAGAAAGTTTATTATCGTGGGACAATAAAATTATTGCGGGGGGTTCTCTTTTTGATACTATGTATATTTTGATGTATATATAACTATTTTTTGAATATATATGCGATGACTTGTTCTATAGAACTGATTTCAATAAACTGTATTCCATCTAAAAATGATTTTTCGTTATATTTTTCTATAAACTCTTCATATTCTCTATGATTTGATTCTGGATACAAAAATGTCTTGACCCCTGCTCTAATACCGCCCAATATTTTGGCATCCAATCCACCTATAGCAGTTACTTGTCCTTGTAAATTGACCTCCCCTGTTATAGCAATGGTATTATTTATTGTCAAATTATTCAACAAACTGTATATAGCAATAGTTATAGCTGTTCCAGCAGAAGGTCCGTCTTTTGAAACGGCACCTTGGGGGCAATGTATATGCAGTCCTTGACATTTGGTTTCTTCAAATACTTTTAATAGGGATTTTTTCTTTTCATTAGACGTTAGTTTCCATGCCAGACTTTTAGCCACATTCATACTCTCTTTCATAACATCACCTTGTAATCCAGTTAAACGGAGTTCTAAAAAAGAGGCCGATGGAAAAAACATTGTTTCGATTGGTATAATACCACCTTTTCCTAAAGCATTTGCCCATAATCCATTGATAATACCTATAGCACTTTTTGCAGGTATTTTCGTCTCTTGCACCTTGTGATATTTTTTCAAATACTTGGTGTCTAAATCATCTACTGTAATAACTAATGGTATACATACATTTTCATTTACGCATTTAAATAGCTCCAGATTTATTTCTCCAAACAAATCAAATAACACTTCCTTGAGTTTTCTTACACCCGGTTCTAATGTATATGTTTCTATAATATATTCTATAATTTCGTCAGAAAGTTGCACTGTATCATGGAAGCCCATTTTTTCATTTATTTCTTTCAATATATAATCCTTTACTATTACCATTTTATCGTCTATTGTTAAATTGTCAAAACGCACTCGATGAATACGGTCTAATAATATACGGTCTATATTATCCGGATCATTATATGAGAAAATAAACAGGGCTTTTGATAAATCTAAATTGATACCACTATAATATTTGTCTTGAAAACAATCGTTTTGCGTTGTATCTATTAGATGCGTCAATATACCTATTATTTCTTTTCCGTGTTCTGTTTTACTTACTTTATCTAATTCATCTATGTAAATAATAGGATTCATACATTTTGATTCCATCAAAATATCAGTTATACGTCCCCATATAGAATTGACATATGTATAACTATGACCTTCTAATGTAGAACCATTACATGATCCACCTAATGCGATGAAAGCAAATGGTCTAGATTGCCCAGTTTCATCTATTAAACAATTCGCCAACCCCTTTTTTGCAACAGACGTTTTTCCTACTCCGGGAGAACCTTCAAATCCAAAGCAATATCCACTTTGTTCTCCATTCATCCATTGTCCTATTATTTTTAGTATTTGATTTTTAGCATATTCATGGCCGTGTATAGAAGTATTTAATACATCGGTAATTGTATTCATATCTATTTCCGTATTTTTTATTTCACATTGTATTTTATTTATTTCTGAAATAGTTTGTATTAAGGGAGAACTTATCGTATTGGATATATAATTGTATATATTCATACGGTATTCTGGATATCCACTTGAAAAATTGTATATTTGGGTTCTCAATTCTTTTGGTTTTTTTGAAAATACCACAACCGCTTTATTATCTATATTTTCTTGCATTTTTTTAGCAACATTTGTTAATGTTTTCGTATTCATTGTATTTACTGCATTTAGTATATATGTATCTATTTGTTTTACAAGTTCGCTTGATATACACGAACTATATTTGAATAATTCTACGTTTGTGTATCGCACTTTTTTTGGTATAGTCATAGCCATATTTGCGAGAACACCCGAGTTCGGAACGATCGTAGATGTTTGATTGTTATTATTGTAGGATAGCAATTTATACAACAATTGAATAAAGTTTGCATTGTTTGTTTTGATTCTTTGCAAAATCGGTTCTTCTTTATAAACGCCGAATGGTATTTTTAGCAATCCTTCCAAATACTGCTTTGCTTTTGAACCGGCATCATCACCTTTTCCTTTTATTTCTTTTAATTTTACAATCGCCTTTTCTTTTATGTATTCAGGCACTTTCATCAAATATATTTGCTGTTCTATGGAAACGCGATTTATGTCATATTTATTTATCATATCTTGTGTATATTTAACAGTAAACTTCATTACATCTTTGAATTGCATTTTAGCAGGCCATGGAAAACTATCATATATCAGTATTTGGTCCTTTGTATCGAGAGTTTCTCCCACTACATAATTTTGACTTGATGTAATCGACGTAGAACCGGTTATATTATTTGCCGTAATGACATCATATAACAAGTATGTTATATATCGAACTTCGTCATCATTATTGTATGCCAATAAGTTTAATAACATGGTTCTCTGTGAAAATATATCCATATCAACAAACCGTTTAATTAGTTGGTCGGTTTTGTTTTGTTTTACCGTAGATACGTCTTTGATTACCAACCAATATTTTTTGTATATGTCTTCATCCCCCCATATTAAAAAATCTTTGAGGGTCATCATGTCGATAAATCTCTCTAATATTTTTTTATCTATCGAAGAACCTTCTTGAACATTTTTTACTATATCATTGCGCCTTTTGTCTATATAAGGACCTTTTACACATTTTACTAAAATATCATCCACCATACCACTGACTACAATGGCCTTTTGAGACGTTTCATCTTGCAATACTACACGTATTCCATATATTTTGCTATAAAAAATAGACTTAGATTGTTGAGTGCATTCTATATCATAACATTCATAGTTAGGAGAACGTTCAATATGAGTAATTTCTTCCGTCATTTTATTTGAACATAAAATATTATATTGGGATACTGTATCAGTAGATGGTTTTACCGCAGCTTTATCGGATTTGTTTATGAGTGTTTTATAACCAATTGGATGAACATATTTCCGAATTAGTTCTATTTTATCTTTTATTTCAGGCGTTTCGTATTTTATATTTTTATATTGAGAACCTATACATACATATAACAAATCGTCGAATAACTGAGTTCCGAACCCGCAAATTATAATAGATAGTTTGTCTATTATGTTTTGCAACAAGGTTATGAGATTTTCAGTGTATTCTTTCCTTTCGACTGTATCAGAAATTTCATTTACTCCATTGATCCGGTGTACTATTTCATTTGATTTTTCAAATAAATCGTTTATATTTTGTATACATAGAGAAACATCACTATTACTAAATATATCATGTTTTTTGTTTGTTTGAACAGATAATATTGTGTTCTTCATTATTTCTTGAAAATACAGCGTTTTTTCTCGAATGAACTGCATTGTTTCCATATTACTGTCTTCTAATGCCGTTTTTATTTTGACTGTATTTTTTGTATCTTTGCCTATTTTTTTCATAACTCAGATATAATTTATAATCATAGAATAAAACATCTCCTATTCCGTATAATACTTTATAAAAGATATATAAACATAACTTGATAATATAGATATATACATATATCTATCTGCACCAATAATGGGAATACCGAGTTATTTTTCTTATATTATAAAAAACCATTCAAAAATTATTAGCACATTGCATTTTCAAAAGAATGTTGCGAAAACTCCCTTTTCAAAATTGTATATGGATTGCAATTCAATTATATACGATGCTTTTCACAATTTAGAGAAACAAGATTTTTATATGAATATGGACTCAACGGAAATAGAACGATATATCATTGACGAAGTCATTGTAAATATCAAAAAATATATTCATTTTGTGAATCCTTCTACAAATATTTATATTGCATTTGATGGAGTTGCTCCATTTGCTAAAATGGAACAACAACGAACTCGTAGATATAAATCACAATATTTAGCTACATTACCGTTCATAAGAAAAGCATCTAGATGGAATACGGCATCTATTACACCAGGAACTAATTTTATGAATACATTGTCCTCTCGTATTTCAGGCGAGTTTGAAAGCAAAGCAGACCAATATGGTGTAAAACAAATTATTGTATCGGGTTCAACCATTCCAGGTGAAGGAGAACACAAGATGTATGAGCATTTGCGTGAAACTGCAACTACGGAAGATAATATTGCTATATATGGACTGGATTCGGATCTAATTATGTTGTCGATATTTCACAGTATTTATTGCAACAATATATACATTTTCAGGGAATCTATCGTATTTGGCGATACGAACACACAAATGAACCATAACGATACAAAATTACCGCTTTTTTTGAATATAAATAAACTGATGAAGTCTATTTCTATGGAAATGAATTGTGGCAATTTTTACGATAAATACCGGGTATTTGATTATGTGTTTTTGTGTTTTTTCTTAGGCAATGATTTTTTGCCACATTTTCCAGCACTTAATATACGAACGCATGGAATACAGGTTTTACTTGATACATATCGTCAAACCATTGGTAAATCTAGACAATATTTACTTTTACATGCAAATCCTAACAAAATGTCCGGAGAACAAGTGGGACAAATTATATGGAAAAATGTGAATATATTGATAAAAGAATTGGCTAAAAATGAACATACATACATATTACAAGAATACGAATTACGCGATAAATGGGAAAAACGTCAGTGGCCAGAAACAACACTTAAAGAAAAGGAAGATTTGATTAATAATGTTCCGGTTATATACCGTTCGGATGAAAAATACATAGCACCAAAAGAAGCTCATTGGGAAATACGATATTACAAAACACTATTTCATTTATCAGAAACTATTGAACATGCTTCGTTTGTGAAAATGGTTTGTATTAATTATTTAGAAGGGTTAGAATGGGTATATAAGTATTATACTAGCGGGTGTCCAGACTGGAAATGGAAATATAATTATCATTATCCACCGTTGTTGGTAGATTTGATAAAATACGTTCCTCATTTTGCAACGGAGTTTATAGCACCAAATACAAATACACCTTTTTCGCCATTTGTTCAGTTGAGTTATGTATTACCCCCTTCACAAATGGGTTTACTTCCTGAAAGTATTCGAACTTATTTGTTTGAGACATATCCAGAATTGCAGGAAAATATGGAGTTCAAATGGGCTTTTTGCAGATATTTTTGGGAAGCTCATAATACGAATAATCCATTTCGTTTAGAAACAATGGAAAAGCTACAGCTAGATTTACCGAGAATATTATCTTCCTAATGTATTGTATAGTGTTTATATATCTTGAATACCTACCTGTATAAAAACGATAAAATAAAATAATATAAAGTTATTTATACTATTTTATGAAACATATAGCAGAATGATTGAACCAACACAGTTAGTAGAAATGACAATTTATTCAAAACTTATAAACGAAATGTCGGGAATCATCATAAACGATAGACGTATAATGTTTGTAATTATTGCATTGTTTTTATTGTATAAACATGTCCCTGACAAGTATTACAAACACTTGTTTTGCGAAGAGAATAAAAATGAATCTTTCATAATTATTCCATCTCACAAAAAAGTATATCATATAGGTGGATTTACCACAAAAGAAATCACAAAACAAAAATACAGTTTTCGTTTCAAAGCATTGCATCATTTTTTGTTGCATAATTGTCAATTAGATTTTCCACAATTGTATGAAATAATGGAAGTAATTGATAGTTGCAAAGAATATTCCCATACAGAACAGGAAGAATACATATTGATGCCTTATCAAAATCAAAAGGTGAAAATATGTTCCAAAATGGATATTTATTTAGAATTATCGGTTACAAATGATAAGAATGATGATGGTGACGAAAAAGCGAAAAAAACACCGCAATGTTATAAACAATATTTATGCAAGCTAACTACACCTACAAATAATATCAAAATATTAAACGATTTTTTAGACAAATGTATTGAAGAACATAAAAATTATATTAAAAAGAATGCTAACAAACAATATATATTTGAATATCTGAAAACAGAGTATGATGACAGTGATCGAAAAGTTGCTAAATATGTAGAAACTCCTTTTACTTCAAACAAACATCTCACTAAAAATATCTTTTTCCCAGAAAAAGAAGCGTTTATAGCTCAATTAGACAAGTTTGTTCATGAACGTGAAAAGCATCAAGCAGAATATGCTGAAACGGGACAAACGTATAAGTTTGCAACGGTATTGTATGGCCCTCCTGGAACTGGTAAAACATGTATAGTAAGAGGTATGTTGAATTATACTGGTAGAGATGCTATTATAGTCCCATGGTCAAATGTGAAAACTTGTGGAGATTTATCTAGTATTTTACGTTCTACAAAGTTCAATGGAAAAACGAAAGAACTGAAGGATTTAATATATGTTTTTGAAGATTTTGATGCAAATTATAACAAAGCATTGAAGGCTAGAAAACCACAAAAAAAACTGCGCAAATATGAGAATGATGATGAACAAGAAGATTTAACAATTTTAGCAAACAAAATGGATACTACTGCAAACGAAACGAATACGCCGAAAGAAGTTTTAGAACAAATAAAATCATTAAAAGAATATGCCGCGAATGCAATGAATGTAATGAATAAACCAATGGATGATGAACTGACTATGGAATATGTATTGAATGCATTTGATGGTGTAGTGGAACTACACGACGCTATAATCGTATTTACGACAAACCATTTGGAAGACATAGACCCAGCAGTCATACGACCTGGTAGAATTGATTATATGTTAGAACTGAAAAATGCGACATTAGAAACTATAAAAGACATGATAAAAGCGAAATATAAATTGTCGGATGAAGATTTAATAGAATATGATGATCGTTTGAAACTAATAGAAAAAAAAGAAATAAGTCCAGCATTAGTGCAAAATATGTGTTATAAATATGAAAAGGAAGAAATAGTGGAAAAGTTAATAGAATATTGTAAATAGATATTGTTTATGATAATCACTTACTATACATATTTATTTGATTTATGATTTATGATTTATGATTTATGATTTATGATTTATGATTTATAATTTATGATTTATGATTTATGATTTATGATTTTAAATATTTTTATAAATAAAAATATTTAGAAAATATATAATGTCGTATATAACATTTATAACAAATGCGACTTTAGGAAGTAGGGTTACTATTGGAGGGATTGCATTTTCATTAACAAGTTCATCTACAAATGCATATAATTATACTTCAGATAGTAGTACAGTATCAAATATACCAGCTTTTGCATTTCAATATTACACATCATTAACATCAATATCTATACCAAATAGTGTGACAAGTATTGGAGAATATGCATTTGATGGTTGCACATCATTATCATTAATGAGTTTATCTGATAATATTACATCTTTTCAAGATGGTAATATAAATGATATATTAATTACCTCTGGGATTATAAATCTATATACATATAACACAACAGATTATGCAACTACATATATATATCAAATATTAATATCAACACCAAATAATGTTCCTTCTGAAAACATAAATATTATAGAAGGTATACCACAAACATTAAGCAATTTTTCAGTATTATCAAAAACATATGGGGATGCATCCTTTAGTTTAACAGCACCAACATCAAATCGGGATGGAGCATTTACTTATACAAGTTCAGATGAATCGGTAGCAACTATTGAAGGAAATATAGTAACCATAGTAGGTGCAGGATATGCAACAATAAGAGCCACACAAGATGCAAGTGGAAATTACTCATCACAGCACATAGATGCATCATTAAATGTAGCGCAAGCATTACCTACATTAGGTGAGTTTTCCATTCCATCAAAAACATATGGAGATGCATCATTTGAGTTAACAGACCCATTCTCAAATAGCACAGGAGCATTTAAATATACAAGTTCAAATACAGCGGTAGCAACTATTGAAGGAAATACAGTAACCATAGTAGGTCATGGAAGCACAACCATAACAGCCATACAAGATGAGAATGGAAATTACTTAGAAAACTCTACTACAGC
>Ga0214921_10000315_pt1 | contig 95561 bp, 88 predicted proteins | sample LL1505_MetaG_FD_177992 | JGI IMG/M metagenome (GOLD analysis project Ga0214921, IMG submission 177992) | Freshwater microbial communities from Lake Lanier, Atlanta, Georgia, United States - LL-1505 | ecosystem: Environmental > Aquatic > Freshwater > Lake | place: USA: Georgia | collected... | reverse complement strand
TGGATTTTGTTTTTCGCATTATTTTCCGATTTTTTTTTGGTTTTTCTTTTGGTTTTCTTTTGGTTTTCTTTTGGTTTTTCTTTGGCATGCCCATCACCCGGATGGGAGAATCACCGACCGGATGGGACTATCGCAATGCTGATGTTCTCATTACTTCCTGTATTCTTTCATTTTCTATTGTTCTCTTGTTATATTCTAATATTATTTCCATTTTCTTTTCACTGGATAATGATTCTATAAAATCTATATCTTCTTTCGTGATACTTTTATTGTTTTTTATTTTTTCTTTTATGTTTTTTAACATATTTTCATATATTTTATTCGTTTTGTTCGTTTTGGGAGGGTTATTCGGAGTTTTGTCTATGCACACTATCAATTCATTGTCGCAGTTCATGTTATAATGAATAAATATAATTATTGCTAAATTATTTTTCATAAAAATTATATTTTTTATAAAAAATATACCAGAAAATTGAAATGATATGGTAACAAATATATAGATACCATATTAGTAGCAACTTATCATACAAAATGCAAACAAGATCCGGAAAAACATATACTAGCTCTTCTTCAGAAAAGAACAAGGCAAAAGTGGAAATAAATAATCGTGCAAACAATACATGCACTTGCGGATTTCAACCAAAGCGAAGGATAATGTCGAATGAACTTGCCAGATTCATGGGAAAGCCTGCTGGAAGTGAAATGCATTATCTCGAACTTGTATCGTATATTCGCAACTATATAAATACCAATAACCTAGCGAACCCATCGAATGGTCGTATTATAAACCCAGACAAAAAACTTGCGAAACTTCTCAAAATAAACAAAAATGATGAACTTACACAGTTCAATTTCCCAAGATACCTTAAACAACACTTGTTATAGTTTCTATACCATAAAACATACAGACGCATACACGCAAAAAAAACTTATAAAAATTCTTGCTATGGGTATTTTTTATGCTTTTTGTTTATGCTTTTTGTTTCTTTGTATATAGAGCAAAAAGCATAAAAAAGAGTGAAATCAATAATTTTTTGTAAATTTTGTGTTTTTTATTTTTTACTAATAGAGCGCATCATTTTTGATACAGTTTCAGAACATGAGCGTTCAAATTGACTATTATCTGCTATAGTATAATTCAAATCATCATCTGGGGCGTCGTCATATTGTGTAATATTAGGAAATGCAAACGCATGTGTGCTGCGCATCATAATCGGGTGGTTATGGACATTTATATCATCCATTTGAGTTGCAGTGCATACATTTTGATTTCCCTGTGAACGTTGTCTAGCAGATGAATATAATTCAAAATATTGTGTTCCATAGGTTTTATACAAAATATACAAATCGTCTTGTATTTTTTTCAAGAACAAATCATCTTGTAAATTGTTTTGTTCTATATATTTTTTGATTTCTTCAAATAAACTGCGAATTTCGGTTTTCATTGCAATGGCCTCGCAATTCGATTGATTCTGTTGTGAGCGAAACATTAAATCTAATGTTTTATAGCGGTATGCATGAGTTGTCAAATCGACAATCTCTGGATAATATGTGTCACCTTCATAAACAAGCAAATCAGGAACTGGCTCAAAATCATCGATTGTTTTAATAGTATTTGTTTCATCGGATTCGAGACATCCCGATATAATGCCAGTAATTGTTTCTTTGTCGTTAGTTCGAACATAGAAGGTTTTTGAAACGCCGCTATCTAATCCAGGAATAGACAAACTCGATGACCATGTATTTGTTTTCCAATCGTAAATTTCTCCGTCTTCAAGTGTAATAGTAATGTTGTTTATTAATCTATACAAAACGGTATGTAAATATTCTCCATAAACTAACCCGGCATTTTCCAATTCATCGATAAACCCGTATTGACAATTTGCGTTTTTACCCATGATGGTTAATGCTTTCACATCGTGTTCTTTACCGAAACCGAATGCAATAAAATCATATTCGGTAGTGATTATTTTTTCTAATTCGGGATAAACATTACGATTGCATGTATCGCATCCATCTGTTAATAGAATATGCAATTGTTTGTTAGATGGGAATGTAGTTTTACGATTTTGCATTTCCGTGTTTGTTTGCTGTATAGGTAAAATAAGATTCGTTGAATTTTTAGAATAAATTTGTTTGATTTTTTCGATAAATTCGTCTACATTAGTTGCGTTGATTTCTGAAAAATCAAACAGCAAATTGTATACATTGTCAAATGTTGATACACTAACATTATATTTGCAAGTTGTGCATTCAGAAAACATGCGTAAAATATTTATCATAGTATGTTGAATATGTTGCATTTTTGTTCTTGAATCTTTGCATATATCTTCCATGGAACCAGAACAATCGATATCGAATTTTACATCCCATGTATTCACTGGCATTGCGCAATCATCTACGGTGATTTCTAATTTACCAAAATTCTCAGTGAATCCAATGTTTAAGTCACTTGCGGTATGGAATTCAAGAATAGTAGTAAGTGTCATATTATTATAGGTGTTTTGTCAAAGAGTATTGTTATAGGTCTTTTGCTATAGTATTGTTGTTATAGTATTGTTGATTCGTGTTACAGTATTGTTATTAATTTACATTGATTTTAGTGATATTCATTAAAATCAATTTTATGGTATTTTCATGCTATTTTCATGCTATTTTCATGCTATTTTCATGCTATTTTCATAGGTTTTCTATCTCTTTTTCTATTTTTTCAAGTGCAGTTGCATCCATTGTTTTTGTAACTATATGTGCTTCCCATAAATATTTACAAAATGCCCATTGAAATTGAGGATTCGTCTGATACATGTCAGAATAATTTTTCAGCAAATGGTTTTGCACGTTTTTGGGTAACAAACATAATTGGTCTTGCGGTAAAACATACGACAGCTGTGCATATGGAGAAAATGGGTTTGACTCGTCGGATTGTGCTATAAATTCGTGATGGTCTGTCGTCGGAAAATAGTTAATAATATCCACTAACAATGGGGGATAATGATAATTGTATTTCCATTTCCAATGAGGACATCCCTGCGTATAGTATTTGTATACCCATTCAAGACCTTCTAAATAATTTGTGACGACGGATTTTACAAAAGCGTTGGTAATGGTGGTATGAAACAAGCATTGATAATACCTGTCTTCCCAGTAAGGTTCTTGTGGACATATATATTTTTCTTCTGCTCGAAACATCGTGGGAACATTTGTTAGCATGTTTTCGCGGTCTTTGTTATTTTCGTTCGCCCATTTTCTCCCATCCATCTTGTTTCGTTGTGAATATTCTGTCAATAAAAAAGAGTGTTCATTTTTCGCTAAATCTTTCAGGAAAGCGTTGACATTTTTCCATATTATCTTTTTGTTTTCAATGAAATACTTGTTTTCATGTTTTCCTAAAATATTCCGATACGTATCTAATAATATTTGTATTCCACTCGTGCGAATATTCAATGCCGGAAAATGAGGCAAAAAATCATTCCCTAAGAAAAAACACAAGAAAACATAATCATGAATACGCTGCATGGTGGTATATTTGCAATACATTTCTTGTAAAATCGATTGACACAATTGTTGAATATCGAGAAACAATGGTAATTTTGTATTTGAAATGGGGTTTTTTTTAGAGTTGTTTGCGAGTTCTCCGAATACCGGTGCTTCTCTAAAAATGTAAATATTGTTACAATATTCTAAGTGAAAAATAGAAAGCATGATTAAATCCGAATCTAAGCCATAAATAGCAATGTCACCTGCACGGGAATCACTGCGAATATATTCACACATTTTATGTTCTCCCTCCCCGGGTTCAGTAGACCCTGAAACCACTATTTGTTTAATACCATAGACATGTTCTTTGTTCAAAAACTCTTGTTCTATCTTGGTTGTCAATTCATTCATAAAATTTGTTCCAGGAGTAATAGCGGACGTATTCCATATAGAATGGACAGCTGTGGTCGATACGGACAAATCATCCATGTTAATTTTACTCATGAAATTCGATTTATGACGACGGGTTCTCTGTTGTTCCATTTTTGCAAAAGGGGCTACTCCATCAAAAGCAATATATAATCGTTGGCGTGGTTTTATAAAGCTGATGTATTTTTTGATATTGTATATGACAGCATCGATAATAAGTTTTTCCACGTTTTCTGGATTCGCTGTTTTCTCAATATCGCGAAAAGAATCATAGATAATAGAATTGCAATCCATATACAAAGATTCAAAAGCTGTATGTGCAATATCTTGATGATATTGAAGAGAACGTATAATATTAGAATGATTTTTAATAATATACGAAAAATAACTAGGAATACCCATAACTGTGTTATTACTAATTAATAAAATCACATGTTTAAGTGGTTTATTAAAATACTTTTGTAAAATAACGTTATTTTAGTCATATAAATTATATGAACGTATTACATATATAATTATTTTTATATAATATGAAAAAAATATATGATAAAATGGCTGTCAAAATAAAAACGGAAAATAATCAGCCCGATGTAAAACAGTTCATTTTAGAAAAAATAAAATATTTTCAAGAAATAATACAAAACACAACAATATCTATTCAAGAATATAAATCCATGGAATTATTTAGTAATAGTGATGCAAATGTATGTATGACAAATTTATCCGAGTTATATAAAAAAACGGTTGAAATACCGGGACTATTGCATACCGAAATCAACATGGAGAATATCATCGAATTATTGCAAAATATAATCGATAAATTATCGGTAATCATAGGAAAATATGGAACGAAAAAAATGGACGATTTATTGTTCATTTGTTTTGGTTCTCAATATATCCATCAAAAGAATGAAAACGAATATTTACAGAGTAAAATAGAATTGATTCGAAAGTTCGTGCATCCGATTAATTACAAAAACACATATTGGAAAAATGATTTTGAGCTCAGTAATTCTCAACTTTGTTCCAATAAACTTTCATCTGAAATCATACAAATCGAAAAATCCGAAAATTATGAATGCTATGACAATGATAGTGCGTTGTATAAAACGTTCTCAAACAAAATAAACGGTATTCGTATAATAGTGCAAAATGCAGCCACGCGAAGGACATTAATTGTCCATGGTATAATAAATACCATTGATTTAAATTATATTACAAGCACTTATATACAGCATCGAAAGCGAACCATTTTTGAAAATGCGCGCAACATTGACACCGAAATAATGAAAAAATTTATTGATACATTGTCACTAAAAGACATGCTTGTGTTTGGCGACGAAGATATTTTCAAAAAATGTATGAATATTTTTACGGACGTTACGTTTATAAAAACAAACAACCTAGAAACCATCATAAAAAAATTCACGGAAATGGATGCAATTATGCAGCGTAATATGCTTATTAATTTATTGTGTTATAATGATGATTCTGTAAAATACATAACATATTTGTTATATGATTTGATTACGTCAAATAATCATGAGCAAAAATCAGGAGAGACAGATTCAAAAGAGCAAGCCCTCATTTACGACAGTTTTCCATGGAACGTGAAACAATTTTTCAAAGATACAATGAAATTTACAATCAAATATACACAAGATATGATACAAAAATATGACATAAATCGTGTGTCATTGGAGCAACAAATCTATGTTCTCAACGTTCCCGAAAATATAAAAGAAAAAGCCATCATAAAATTAAAAGAAATCAAAGGTCGCACGGACGAATCGAGTTCAAAGGCAAAGCAATATTTAGAAGGATTGTTGAAAATCCCATTCGGAATATACAAAAAAGAACCCATTTTGAACATAATCAAAGAAATCAATGCCGATTTTTTGAAGGTGTCCAATAATATAACAGATTATATGCTGGTGAAAAAAGACAAATACACAAACATTGAAATAGTAAAACATTTGAATAACATCAATGACCATGTAAAATCAAACCTCGCAAAGGACCTATTAATAGAAATAAAAAAAAAGAAAAACAAGGAATTGATACAAATTATCAATGCCATTCAAAATATAACAAAAAACACTATTTACACCATTAGAAAACGATATGGTAAAAAAGAAAATGCACAAGAAATTGCGATGTTTACGGAATCCATCAAAAATGAAGATTTTATATATGATGTTAGTAATATTATAAACGCCACAAAGGCTCAAAAATTTCAAAGTGATATTCTTGCAATAAAATCAAAAATACAAAACGTCGATAGTGAAATGGCGTCAATCCGAAAAATATTAGACAAATCGATCCATGGTCATACATACGCAAAAAATCAAATTTTGAAAATAATAGGACAATGGATGAATGGAACACAATCTGGTTATTGTTTCGGATTCGAAGGTTCTCCAGGTATCGGAAAAACATCGTTAGCAAAAAAAGGATTGTCGAATTGTTTGATTGATGTTGATGGAAAATCAAGACCATTTGCATTTATCGCATTGGGTGGCTCTTCAAATGGTTCTACGCTCGAAGGTCATAGTTATACATATGTGAATTCACTATGGGGAAGAATCGTGGATATTTTAATGGAAACAAAATGCATGAATCCTATTATATATATTGATGAACTAGACAAAGTAAGTAAAACCGAGCATGGCAAAGAAATCATAGGAATTTTGACGCACCTTATTGACACCACACAAAATGATTGTTTTCAAGACAAATACTACAGTGGAATCAACCTCGATTTATCAAAAGCTCTTTTCATTTTTTCATACAATGACGCGGATAACATTGACCGTATTTTATTGGACCGCATTCATAGAATCCATTTTGAAAATTTGTCGATGGATGAAAAAATAATTATAGTAAAAGAGTATTTACTGCCGGAAATCAACGAAAAAATGGGGTTCAGTGATACTGTTGTTCTCGATGATAATACAATAGAATACATTATTGAAACATATACCATAGAACCAGGTATTCGAAAATTAAAAGAGATTATTTTTGATTTGTTTGGTGAAATAAACCTTGAGTTATTATCTTGTTGTTCGGATATCATCGAAATCCCAATAGTCGTTGGCATACATGATTTAGAAACAAAATATTTGAAAAAATACCACAAAATCCAGGATACAAAAATCAACGCAAATAGTGCAATAGGAATTATCAATGGATTATGGGCAAACAGTTTAGGAAAAGGAGGTATTATACCGATTGAGACGATGTTTTATCCATGTGCCTCGTTCTTAGAATTGCGTCTTACTGGATTACAGGGTGATGTCATGAAAGAAAGTATGAATGTGGCAAAAAGTTTGGCATGGTCATTAACGCCCGATGATAGAAAACGAATGTTGATAAAAAATTTTGAAGAAACCAAGAATCAAGGATTGCATATACATTGTCCACAAGGTGCGGTATCAAAAGATGGGCCTTCGGCGGGAACGGCAATTACTTGTGCTATATATAGCTTATTGAATAACTTGAAAATAAAAAAAAACATCGCAATTACTGGCGAAATCAATCTGCAAGGCCAAATCACAGCAATCGGAGGATTGGATGTAAAAATATTAGGGGGAATTCGTGCTGGTGTTACGATGTTTTTGTATCCGAGTGCGAACACAAACGACTATGAAAAAGTCATCGAAAAATATGGCGAAAAACAGATTTTAGAAGGTATTAGTTTCGTTGAAATATCGCACATCCGCGAAGTTTTTGAAAATATATTCGAATAAGTTTTCTATGATAAGTGTATATAATGATTAACGTTTCATTTTTATTGTATACAGCATTTCGATTAGCTCCGTTTATATTAGTAAGTTTCTTTTCATTGTCTTCTATTTTGAATCAAGATGTAAAAGGTATTGTATATCTTGCCGGATTGTTATTTGCCAGTTTCATTGCAACCGTGGTCGGTTCTACATCGGATGCTTTTAAAAATAAAACCGATAATACAGAGAATGATTTAATTTGCAATGTATTGACATTGACCGAAAACGGACGGTTATCAAATGTTCCACTAAGTATGGTGACATTTTCGTATACTTTTTTCTTTTTAGTTGATGTAATCGCTCACTATAAATTAGCAGTTCAAAACATTCCTACGCTCATTATTTTTCCACTTATTATCATAGCGGAATTTGCATGGAACATGTTTTACACATGTACATCTATGGCCGGAATTGTCGCTGCATTTGGAATAGGTTCAATAATTGGTTGGGCATGGTCTACTATTATACGTTCAAGTGGAGCAGTGAAATTGCAATATTTCAATGGCATAAGTAATTCTAATGTATGCACGCGCTCGTCTACTCAAAAATTCAAATGCACAACCACTACCATATAAAGAGGCGAAAATTTGAACCCGTCAAATATATATAGTTCGCAGTAGAAATATCATTACAAATACTTTATTTGTAATAATTATGTATTTCATGTATAAAAAAACTGCAAATTATTTGTTAACCATTCTTTCAAAATAGAAATAATACGCATGCGATACATATCATTCGATATCATTCGAATGTTTTTTGATTTATCTGAATAATGAAATAAAAAATAATTAGTGATATTCACAGTATTTGCTTTTGAATATTTATCATAGAGTTCTTCTTTAGGAAAAATCGGATATCCTTTTTTAACATTCACGGTATTATGGAAATCATACAAAAATGTAATTAATTCATCTTTTGTTTGTATTCTGTTGAAGTTTGATTTGTCTAAATATTGTCCAGCGTGCATAGCGCAATCTGGGCAAGGTAAATTTCTGCATATGTTGTTAATCTGCGATAAAAACCCTTGGCGAATTTGTTGAAAATGTTCTGGTTTTACTTTTTGTGCCATAGTATGCATGAAAAACCATGTTGGTTCTCCCCATTTCATTTTTTTCGGTTTTTCAGAGTTATTTATTGCGATGGTTGATGTAGGATAATTAGTGATAATCGAACTTGGTGTATTGTATATTTTTGTTCGGTTGGTGATAAAATTCATATTTTGTATTTGTTGATTGTTCCTAGTATTTGCCCGCGGTTTCGAGAAAATCATATTCATTATGTAATTATATAATATGAATATAATAATTGTCTAATACAAACAAAAAACGTAGAAAAACAAATTAGAAAATATATATTACTAAATTATAATGGAAACGAAAGAACAATTAATAAAGACTATCAAAGAATGGGTAAAAATAGATAATGAAATTCGTGCTTTTCAAAAAGAAGTGCGAAAAAAACAAGCCGAAAAGAAAAAGATATCAAAAGATTTGATGGAGGTCATGGTGAAAAACGAAATCGACTGTTTCGATATAAAAGATGGGCAAATTATGTATTCAAAGAAAAACGTCAAGAAACCTATTACACAAAAGAATTTATTAGGAATTTTAGCAAACTATTGCAAAGGGGACATAGAGAAGGCAAATGAAATAAATAATTTTATATTAGACAGTCGCGAACAAGTGGTCAAAGAAGAAATCGTGCGAAAAATAAAAAAATCATGTAGTGTAGAAGAATAAGATGATGGATGCCATTTTTTCTAATGCGAATATATAGTATGCCATTTATTAGTAGCTATAATGGAGCTATGAAAATATTATCCGAAATCGGCACTGGAACATGTAAAGGGTCATGTAAATCCACGTGGATTCGAAATTTAAAATATGCATTGAAAACAAAAACAAATCCACTAAAGTTAGACGAAAAACAGCGTAAAAATTTGACGGAAAAAATAAAAAGTGTTTCTGGAAAAAATGCAGTGAATGAACATAGTAAAACCTTGAAAAAATACAAAAACAGAAAATCACCGCCATATCCTGCAAATGAAAATTGCAACAAAAAGATGAAAGGAAACGATGGAAATATGTATATATCAAAACCAAACAAAAACAATGTTTGTTCATGGAAAAAAATAGAGTAATAAGTGATGGGATGGGAGTGGGTCTAAATTCCAAATTCGGGAATAGAATACCCGGATTCTGTTTTTACATAAGTGGCGATAATATCTGGATTCGTTTTTTCTTCTAGAACATCTTCCGTTTTGTATACATTATTTGCATTATCGATGTAATAAACAATTCCACCTATATCTTCTGCAAATACTTCCACTTTTTTTTGTAATTCATTTTTGTTATTTTCTGGAACGACTCCAGATATTGCACCCTTTGAATGAGTTCCACAATACTCGCAATTTTCTTTTCTTTGTCGTGTGCATTGTTCTCCATTTCCGCGTAATGCATTGCATCGATTCAATTCTGGTATGCAATTTTTTACGCGTTTACGTTTGCTAAAATCTTCCTTTGTGAGAGCCAATTTATCATATTCATACATATATTCAAGTAGGTCATTCACTTTGTCTTTTTCAGAAAACCCGGCAGAAGATATTTTTTGCCACATATCATTTTTGAACTGCGTGATATAAGAATCGATACGTTTGTTGATATTTTTTTCCATAGTAGCGATAATGTCTGTAAATGCTGTATATAGAATTATGTTTCATTTCAATTCAATTTTGTATTTGTCAAGTATACAAAATTGAATATATTAATAGCAATAGTATTGTTTATGAAAAAACAATAGTATTTGAAAATGCGCGGAATAGTAGAAAACATAAGTTGGATGGTAAAAAGCTCGGTAGGTATTTATGTTATATGGATATTGTTACACTATATGACCCCACATTTATATGTGCATTTTTGTGTTCCGCTCACGTTGCGAGGATTTATTATGTCGCCATTTATCGCACCGTCTCCTCATTGTCAAGCATTGCGATGGGCAATTTATAATGGTGGGAATACTATCATTGCGATGTGGGTTGTATTCGGAACATGGATTATGCAAAAACTGATAACAACAAAAACAAATCATTCAGGGTGATTAGGCGGGTCTAATCGTCTTCTTTACGGTCTCTAAAATAATTCATAATATCTTCTAAAAATTCAGTGGGACATTCTTCAGTTGGAACTATAACTCCTTCCTTGTTTTTTTTTACATGCAAGAACGGGTCATAGTTGTGTTTTATCAATATTTCCCATCGTTCTCTGTATTTGCGGTTAATTTTTGACCCATGAAAATGATGACGTATTACACCTGGAACATATCCGATGCGCAATCCTTTTACGCGGTCTTGAAGTTCTAATATAGAATCAAAATAAGAATCGCTATACTGTTGAGTTGCGGATTTCATTACATTTTGTATATATGACATTGCCATTACATTATCACCTGACCCTAATACTGCTAAATCGTATATTCCGCCCATTTTTTCATACGCTTTTCTTGTGCATGCCCATGCATACCCAGGATGCCAGAAATTAGGACCCGAACTAGAATATTTGTTTTTTTTGGTGTATTGGTATCCGAAACTATTGAATGTTCTCATCGCTAAACCATTCTTATCCATATCATCACAGTGACTAAATAATTGCACAATGTCTTTTGTTCCGTTCAGTATTTTCAATGTATCCATTGCCCAGGAATCGCTTTCAAATTCTAAATCTCCATCAATCCATGCCATTGCTTTCCATTTTTTAGGAAGTAGATTTTTGACAGCTAAATTAATCATATTTTCTTTGTGCCATAGGGGTGTTTTTGTTCTGATTTGCAAATGTCGTTTGTTTTTGGCATTGGTGATTACGAATTTCTGGTCTTTATAGGCCATTTCAACAACATACAGGATAACATTTGGCTCCTCTAATTCCATTCGTGTAATAAATTCATTCATCAATATGTATCGCCTAGTATATAAACATGGATTCGATATAACTGCAATTACATGTAGTTTATCTTCTAAAGGCTCGTTGTTTTTGATAGCATCGCGTATAGGATTGGTTTCATAATGAATACAGTCGATTTCGATTCCATTGATAACAGTCATAAAAAATTAATTTATATAAATACATCAAGGTATTTTTATATTGATTTTTATACAAAACAAAACTAACGATGTAATTGTAATGTGTGATTTTCTAAATAACATTATCCCATTCGGGTGGACGATTTTTTGTTCCGCCATCATAGAGAACTGCGTGGTTATTATCTAACATCCACTGGTTCACATGCAAATCATCTAAATAAACATTTGCTAAAACTCTTCCGTATTTTTCTGTGGAGATGTTTTTGAGATGAATTGTTTTGTCCATTATTAGATTAGAGAGAGCATCTTTTGCAACTATGGCTAACTTTTTTTCTCTGGATGTTTTCGATTTCATTTCGGGAGAATCGATGCCTAATAGTCTTATAGAAAATCGATAAATGGGCGAATCCTTGTAAGGTAATTTCGATGCTATAGTAATTGTATCACCGTCATATACTTTGATGACTTTTCCTGATGTTATCGGAGGAACAAATGGAATCGTGTCGTGGTAAGTTATGGTTTCCAGATATTTTTCGGTTGTTGTTGTTTTGGGAGTTTTCGGAATACAATTGCAAAAATAACGGAGCATTTGTGTTATAGTATATTGTTGTTGTATCCCTCAATGGTTCAATTTTATAATTTTCATTTTGCATAAAAAATGGAAATTATTCGTTCGTCTAAAACATTTTATGAAGTCGTGAATAAAATTCTTGCGCTTGATTTGCGGCATCGCGTAAATATTGTCTCACTGTATTTTTGTCAGCAGCTTCGGAAAATGCTAATCGAATCGTGCTATCTGGATTGTGCGGGTGGAATTTTTTGAATCCGCAAAATGTCAAAGACTTATCGCCCTCGTAATAACTAGTATACAATAGATACTCGAGGATTTTGCCCATCGTATAATCTTCATTTTCCAGAATAATATCATAGCAATTGTCCATGGTAGTTTCGCTTCTGAAAATTGGGACAACATCAGAATCAATTGCCTCAATCATATCGACAAATTTGTTTTGCAATACTAGGCATCCCTTTTTTACGATGGTTTTGTTGTCATAGACTCCCACGGTTTGTATGGTGAAATCAAATGAATCGGTTTTGAAAAATCGTTGCGCGTCTAGCATATAGAAATTGCGCTTTTGAAATTCGATCTCTTCTTTGGTAGATTCTTCGCTTACGAGTTTTGATTGAAGTTCGTCCCATCGTTCTTCGACTTGTGTTAAATCGGGTGTGTTTGCATAGGTGCATTTTGATACCACGTTATACATACTATTTTGGCGCGCGGTGCTAACGGAAAACTCCGCCTCTAATTTGATTTTTTCACCGGGAATGGTATCACTAATTTTAGGTTTCAATCGAACAAAATCAATATAATATCCAGTGCGCGGATTTGCTGGGAAAATGCGTTTTGTTTCTTCTTTTGTGAGATAGTTGCCGTTGGTCTTGTTGCGGATTTTAAAATCTTCGGTAGTGACATAAATGACGTTATCGGTGTCGTTGGCTTTGTCGACTTCTACAACATATTTGTCGGTTAGAATATCTAAATCAGTTTCGTGTATCGGAATGCAACTTAATCGTTGTTTAATAATCTCATTGTGGAGACGAGAAGTATTTGCGTGAATGGTGCATTGGTTGTCTTGGTAGGTTTCTGTTATAAATGCATAAGTCGGAATTTCAGACAAAATAATACGGCGCAATCCGTTTGCTAAACTCACGTTGATATTTGCAATAGTAAATTGATAGACATCCCCGTCTTCAGAAACATTCGAAATTGTCGGATTCATTGTGATAATGCGATAAGATTGTATAGTATATATATAGTAATATCATTTGTTTAAGAGGTTATTGTAAAAATCAATTTTTTGCGATTTTTGATTTTACAATGGGTTTTGCATATCCTATGACTGCACATCCGATGCGCTTGCCTGCATGACCCGTAGTCAAACTATCTGGAAATCCACCTAATCCTAAATCATCTTCATCGGCATGAATAATAAGACCTCTTCCGATTATATTGCATTTTGTTCCACGTAATTTTATCATGTGGTCAGTGAATTTATAATCGGCGCGACCATGTTGGTCGGATTGTATATTTCCTAAATCACCCACGTGTCGGATTTTTGAATCGGGTCCTCCATGAGTTGTGTTATAGGGGTTGAAATGAGCACACATGGATTCACATTGTTCGCTCATATCACCGCATTCATGAACATGAAATCCATGGTGGAGGTTTTTCTTTAGTCCGGTTAAATGGACTTCGATTTCGACACGGTTGTCAGCGGTTTCTGTAAATCGAACGATGCCTTTTATTTTTGAATCAAATACAGCTATGGCGCAAACTGGGAAAGACATTATAGTATTACTATAAAAATATTTTAAGTTATTATATATATATTTTTAGTTGTATATAAAATGATAGAACTATACAAATATGCATTTGAACTACGATACCTTTACATGTATGGAAAAAATAGAAAAAAAATATAAATATGAAATGTTACACCTTTTCTCATTTAAAACGCCCATTCTAAATATTTTTTTGAATAATCCACGTATCTCCATCACCTGTAAAAAATAATTGATAATTAAAATATTTGCAAAATAAATCTACATCATATTTAACCGCCGGAAACCCATGATAATCATCTCCAAATAGTATTCCTTTATTTTTTAAAATATCATGATATAACATTAATTCCATAAAAGTTTCTCCCGCTTCGTGCGCTGAATCTACATATACAAAATCAATTTCATAATTAAGAACCTTTAACATTCTTGCTCCAACAATAGAACTAACTCTTAATGGAATAACTGTATCGGTTAAATCATTTTTCATTATATTTAAAATAAAATAATCGTATATTTTAGGGTTTCCATCTTCTTTATTCATAGTTCTATGAAATTCATCCATCAACCACATATTTATATCACCACACCATGTATCTACACACATTAAAACACCATTAGCAGATTTTACCATATTTCCTAATATAATAGCACTTGAACCAATAAAACTACCAACCTCAACTCCTAAAGTAGGAACATACCCCAATTTATCAATTATAGCATTTGTAGTTTTATTTGAAATGTGCGCTTGATAATACATTGGTTCATTGATTTGCTGTGGAATTTTACAATTCAAATATATATTATTACATCTAAATAATGTATTTGATATTTCTAAATAAGTTGGTTTTTTGTTTTCAAAATTATTCTTCAAAATTGTATGTTTTAACTGGTTATCTGCATCCGTTTTTGAACTAAACCATCTTATAAAAGTTTCATCATTTACACCTTTTCTCATTTAAAACGCCCATTTTATTAGGCAAAAATAAAAAAAAATGTAAAATCAATAGTAGGAATTTCACCTACGATGGTCTTACTTTTTCCTGTTCTTCTTTTTTATTGGAACAGGTGAAAGACGAAATTTGGAAACATAATGGTCGCTCTTGTTTCTCAATCCAAGATTGCGTTAGTTTCATTATGTTTATGGAAGAGTTTGCATCTCTTGTCCTAAATACGATTTTTTTGTTTTCGCAACTCACGCAGTTAGAACAGATTAACAGACGAAACACTTTCTTACCTTCTTTATCCTTATAATATTCCAAATCATTATTACAATCACAACACTTCTTACTTGTGTTGCATTCATTTAGGGTTATTGTATCATATTTTTTGTGAATTAATTTCCTTAAACCTTTATTCATGGTAGGCATAAAATGTTTCATTTGTGATGACCTACTCCAATTACCATAACCGATTATGATATTTTCTCCAAATGTTTCCTTAATTTTATTTAGGAATGTATCTATGGATTTCTTACCATAACTATATTGCCGAAACTTCATTTTTCTCCATGTATCTCGTTTATAAAACTCTATGGTTTCTTTGTTTAATTTGTCCTTCTCCACAAGATACATTTTGAATTTTTCATAATTCACTGATTTACTATTTTGAAATGATAATTGTGTTTCCTTTTCAATAATACCATTTCGTTTCCGTTCCTCTAATAAAATCCTTTGGTTTGTTTTTGCTTTACTTTCTCGTTTTCGTTGTGGTGCTGTGTATTGTAGTTTGTTTCCATGTTTATCCATCATATAAACTAAACTGCGTTTTCCAGGGTCGCAACCTACAATGTTCCTTTTCTTCAAAGTGTCTAATTGTTCTTTGGATAAATCCTCAATATTGTAAAAATCTTGTTCTTGCAATACAGGAACTTTTGAACCCCACTTTTTATCCTTCAAATCCTTTCTAATAAACAACAAGCAACAACCAATTCCGTCTGTTTGTATTTGGTTATGAAACTGGTAATGTTTATTATTGAATATTCTGTGTTCCAAATTCAAAAAATTAGACCATACTTCATTTTGATTATCTTTCACATTACTCAACAATTCTCCCTTTTTCACTTTATTTCCATCTTTGTCCTTTTCAGGACAAAACAAATTTATTAAACTTGCAGTATCAATAATAATGTGTTTTGGAATAATATTGTTTCGTAATGGTAAAGATTGAAATAATTTATTTTCTTGTTTTTCTAATATAGAATTCATGTATAACATTCCTTTCAAATAATCAAAAGGTTTCACTTTCACATCATAGTAAATTGACTTTTTGATGTTTTCAGGAATAATCTTTCGCAAGTGAGTATGTTTCCATTCATTAAATGCTTCGTTTGTTTCCTCTAACTCTAATAGGTGTTTCTTGAATTGAAATAAAGTTGCTTTGTCTTCTGTAATTTTGGTTGTTGTTTTATTGATAAATCGCAAAAAGTGTTGAATAAAATGCTCTTGAACATTATTGGATAAAGAGGTATGAATTTGCGTTGCTAAATAAGGAAGTAAAAAGGTTGTGTTTTTCAAATTGGTTTTCACATGGTTCAATAAAGGTTGATATTCAGTTTGATAAAATGCATCTAACGCTTCCAAAAGTTCAGTATCCTTTCCTTTCTTTCCTCTATTATCTCTTAAACCTAATGTTTTGATACAATACAAAATAAATGTGTCATTTATTTCAGGTAAGGGGGTTTCTTGGATAAATTGATACAAAACATACAACCGAATAAACTGGTAAGTATGAATAACCAAATCATTCATTTCAAAAACCAAATTATTTATGACTGGCTGTGTAGTATCACGATTTAACAAAATTGCTTTCAAAGGAATTTTGAAAGTCTTGTAAGCAGATTTTTCATTATTCCTAAATTCCTTGAAATCCTCCTTTTTCTTTTTCTTAACTTTCATATTATATAGTATTATACTACTTTTATTTAAGTATTTTTAACGCAAAATATTTAAATATAACTTATTATTGATTTATAAGAAAATGGAAACTTCTAATCAAACTGAAATGAAATACCATTGTGAAGTGTGTAATTATAGGTGTTTATACCAAGCACACTGGAAACAACATTTAGAGTGTGAAAAACATAAAAATAATGGCACACGAAAACCTCGTAAAGATAAAAAGTTAGAACCACAATGTAAATTATGCACATATAATACCACAAGTTCAACAAACATGAAACTTCATTATTTAAATAATCACGCAAATAAAGAAGAAAGAAAAAAAGAGTTTAAATATTATTGTGAAACATGTGATTTTGGTAATTTTTCAAAAGGATTATTTAAATTACATATGGATACAAAACATACAACGATTATTTCTTCCCAAAATAATCTTTAATAGATTTACTTTGTTTTTGGGTTTTTAATGATAGTATTTCTTCTTCTAATTGCTTGATTTTTTCTTCTGCTTGCAAAAGTTTTTCTCGCAATAATTTATTTTCTTCTTCTATTTCTTGTTGGGGTGTTGTGTGAATAGTAATGTCTTGTATTTGTTCTACTTTTTCTGTTATTGTTTGACTTGAACCATTAAATACATCATTTGTAAAAACAATAACTATACCAGATTGTTTAAATATTTCTATAAGTTTATCTTTTGGTGTATTAGTTGAATTATATTCGTTAATTAACAAAATGAATTCACCCTGAAACATTCTGGAGTTTTTATTCACAAAATCCCATGCATATTCCCATACAGAGGTTTTACCTTTAACATATCCTACTTCATCTAATATATCTTGTTTTTCTTTTTGTAAACTACTCAAAGTCAATTCTTTTTGTAATTTCATTTTTCGCAAAACACATGGATAATCATCACCAAGTAATGGTTTTATTTCGATATAAATATTGGCTAATGAGTATTCATAATCATCATCATCTTCATACTTACAATTACAAACATAACCATCTTCTTCTTCGTCCCAATTACATTTACATTGTATTTTTGTAAAACTTAAATTATCAATTATGATATCCCAATTGAAAGACCCTTCAAACTCACATCTTGCGTATGAATACGATACATTTTTTCTGTATCTAAATTTTTTATAAATCAAACGTAATAATTTTTCAACATTCTCATTTTCTAAAAACATATTTTGTAATTTATTATGTTCTGGTGTTTTTGAATTTTGATTTGATGTTGATATTGTTTGATTAACACAAATGTTATAAACAATTGGAAATTTTTGGAACCATTCTTGTTGCTTACACCATTCCAAATATTTAGTGTCATTCATTAAAGTTGTAATTGGTTGTCCTTTATACTTTCCAAAAGGAACTAATGGTAAAGATTGTGTATCCATTCTATTATGTCGCAGTTATTTTGATACTAATAATTATATTACCAAATATTTATTTCAATTTTATAAATTAATAATATATAATGCCTCACCAAAAGAGTAGTGATTATAAAGAAACTGCGGTGCAATATTATTTAATTGAAGACAAATCACAAGAAGAAGTATGTAAAATATTCAAATGTTCCAGACGAAGTTTAATGCGTTGGGTTGATAAATACAAAAAAGATGGCAAAATTACTGGTTATGAAAGAACACCAAAAGCATATAAGGTTCATAAAGAACACGTATCGTTTTTATTGGATGAAATTAAAAAGAACAAAACGATAACGATTGAAGATTTACTACATTTGCTTAAAAATAAATATCCTGATTTAGATTTGAATAAATCACATGTAAGTCGTATCATTCACGATAATAATATTACTTTGAAAATGACAAGAATACGACATGAACCTACCAAGCGGTTTGGTAAGGACATTTACATTAATAAAAACATAAAAGAGTTTTACGATGAAGTGAAAAAATACAAAATAGAAGACATTATTTGTATAGATGAAACCAGTGTAAAATCATTACAAAAACGAAACCATTGTTATAGTGAAAAAGGGAAACGATGTGTAATAAAAACGCAATCACAAGAGGTATTCAAAAAATATACTGGAATATTTGCTATTTCAATAGATGGTGTAGTTGGTTGGGATTTATATGAAAAAGGGGGAATAAATGCAGATAGAATGGTTGAATTTCTGGAACAACATATAACAAGCAAATACAGAAACAAACTAATAATTATTGATAATGCGAGTAGTCATAGAAATCCAAAGGTAAAGGAATTGATAAACAAGCATAATCATTTATTGTATGCGGTTCCTTATCAACATTTCACCAATTCCATAGAAAACTATTTTAGTATGTTGAAATCACGATTACAAAAATTAGATGGATTAACACACGCAGAATTGAAAGAAAATATAACCAAAACAATACAAAATATTCCAAAAGAAAAATACAGAAACATAATTAAGGGTGCTTATGAAAGACCAGAAAAATATGTATCCAAGAAAAACAAGACACGAAAAATCAAGAAGAATTATTTATGAGTTCTCATATCACTTCGTAGTAAATGGGCGTTTTAAATGAGAAAAGGTGTAAAATTTTTTCCATTTATAAATAATATAAATATTTTTATTTTATGATAATAACGAAAAATGGGCGTTTTAAATGTGCAAAGGTGTAAATAGTTTATTATTTTTTCTTATACCAAAAATTATAAGTTTTTTCGTCTATTAGTTTTCTATCATAAAAATTTTGAATTCTAAGATTAAAATTATCTAGTACGTTACCTGTATTAGTAATAAAACTTTTATATATTATAAAATTATCTCTTTCATTTTCAATGAAATATGAACAACAATATATTTCTTTACCAAAGCAATTAACCGAAATGTCTCTAAATTCATCGCATTTAATTAAATTGTTTATACATGCCTGATCATGTACAAATGTTTTGTTATTTAATAAAAATAACACGTGTTCAAAAAATTTCAAAGTTTTTTCATTGCATTTGATAAGCATAAATCCTATATTGTAACATTTGTTCTGAAACTCATTTATAAAAACTAATTCTTCCTTATATTGTAATAAATATTCATATAATTTATGAGCGTTTTTTTCATTTATAAAAATAGTTGCATCAGAAAAAACTATAGTTTCAGTAGGATTATTTTTTATTATTTCAATAATAAGTTCTATTTTAATATTAATACCAGAAAAATGATGGTCAGACTTATTTGTATTAATAACATCATTTATTAATAAAGGATTTAAATCAAAATATGATAAATCCTTTAGACGGGTGTTTATATGATAATTATAAAATTCGTAAGTTGGTGAATAAAAATAAAAAAATTTCATATATATATATATATACTTAAATAACTATATATAAATGGTAGACTTAAATTTAGCATTTTATACCTATTTTTATGGAAACAACGATAATCCAGCATTTAAAATACCCGAATTACCATCATTGAAGTATAAATGTTATTATTATACAAATAACATGTCGATTATTGAAAATTTGAAAAATACAAATTGGATTGGAATTTATGACGACAAACCAATAAAGGATTGCTTAATCGAAAGTTGTATGGATGGAAAACATATAAAAACAATGCCACAAGAATACCCAGATTTAAAAGATTATGATTATCTATGTTTTTTAGATAGTAAATTAGACAAAGTAAATGAAACATTTGTGGAAAACTTTATTGCTAAATATTTTATAGAACAAAATTATGCTTTATTATTGAGAAAACATCCATCTATATGTAATAACGTATGGAATGAATTCAATGAAAGTATGCTACAACCAAGATATCAATTAGAAAGTGAAAAATATAAAAATTATATAAATAATCAAGTTAATAATGGGTTAAGTGTAATAACCCCCCTACATTGTGCATGTGGGTTTATGATAAGAAATATGAAACACGAGAAAACGATAGAGATTAACATATTATGGTATCAACATATCCAAGAATGTGGTATTCAAGACCAAATATCATTCTTTTTTATAAAACAATTTTTCACTGAATATATATTACCTTTTACTGAAATTCCATTTGTATAATAAAGGTATAAAAAACTTAAAGATTTTACGGCATTATTTTGAATAATGTATACATTTTGTATTTGCGCCGTTTTCAAAAATGAAAGTCATATTTTAGAAGAATGGTTATTGCATTATATTTATCATGGGGTAGAACATTTTTACTTAGTAAATGATAATAGTAATGATCATTTTGCATCTATACTTAATAAATATTCAAAATACATTACATTATTTCATAATGATATACAAACTAAGAATGTCGGTAGGCAAACAATGATATATGATAAATACTTTCGTCCTATTTTGAATCAATCAAAATGGTTCGCTATATTAGACCTGGATGAATTTTTATACAGCCCGGGTGACACACACTTACCTAATATTATTGAAAAATATATTAATTATGCACAGCTTCGTGTAAATTGGTTGCATTTTGGTAGCAATAATCATTTATACCAACCGCAATCCGTTGTAGAAGCATTCATGAAACGCGCTCAAATAGACAGTTCAAAACCATATTATTCATATAAGACTATTTTTCAAGGAAATTCTTTGATAAACTTTGGTGTCCATGCAAATACTGTAAATGGCGCAGAAATTTATTTAAAATATGAAGAAAATAATATACCTGATTTAATTATAAATCATTATTGCATCCAATCCCAAGAATTCTTTTTAAAAATAAAAGCAACCCGTGGAGATATTAATAACTGGTTTGACCATCAAAATTTACAACGTAATTTAGATTATTTCAAAGGGTATGATATCAATGATATATACGATGACCGACTTTATAATCAAAACAAAAATATAGTGAATGTTGTAAAAAATAATAAACTTATGACTACAGACGAAGTAACTATGGTTATTACATCATGTAATCGCGCAGAATTATTAGAAAAAACATTAGACTCTTTTGTCAAATACAATACGTATCCTATTAAAGAAACTTTTATAATAGATGATTCTGGAATTCAAGGATGCAACGAAAAAGTGCTTGATAAATTTAAAGGCATATTAAATATTAAAATGATTTATAACAAAAAAAACATGGGGCAAATACAATCCATTGACAAAGCATATTCTTATGTAACGACAAAATATATTTTTCATTGCGAGGAAGATTGGGAGTTTTTACAGCCTGGATTTATAGAAAAATCATTGTGTATTTTGAATGAACCAGAAAACAAAAAAGTATATACAGTATGGTTACGTCCTCATCACTGCACAAGCGGTCATCCAATATTACACGATGATCAAAAAAAAGGATATTATAAAATGAAACCCGATTTTTCATATATGGACAAAGGTCATCTATACACATGGTGTGGATTTACATTCAATCCAGGGTTAAGAAAAACCGCGAATTGTTTATTATTTCATCCATATTCCATAAAATGTGAAAAATCCATTAAAAATGGAAAAGAATACGTAGGTGAATATACATTGAACAAAAAATATGCGGATTCTGGATTTTGTGCAGTCATTTTAGATGATCCAAAAGGACATGTAAATCACATTGGATGGGGGCAACATATCAAACGAGAATGGGATTAGAATATTTATCAATAAAACAAGTTAAATATATTATAATTATTTATAATATATGAATAGCATACTATTCAAAGTTCATGTTCCAAATGGGGCTGGCATTGGAAATACACTTAAAGGATTTATCAGTGGACTAACTGTAAACCCTAATACAAAAATAGAATGCAACCCAAGCTATATATTAGGTAATTTTGATACAGTTTTAGATGAAAGATATGTATTGACAGAAATCGACAAACAAACAAATGTAATTGAACCGTTTTCAAGTTGTCGATGGTTAATTCTTAAAAAAGAAGAAGATATTCAAAGAGATTTACCTTATGAATATTCTAATTATAATGCAGTAGATTTGAATAATCCAAAATATACACATATTTTTACACCAAAGGTTACCATAGATCATTATTACGATAGAACACTTATTCATGATGACGTTTATTTTCGTTTCATGAAAGTTATTCAATCTATTGTATTCAAACCAATTATTTACAATGAAATAAATAAATATAATATTGATTTTGAAAAAACGCTTGGTATCAGCGTGAGAACATGGACTGCATCACATGAGTTTAACATAAACCGAAAATATTCATTTGAAATTTATAAAAATGCAATTAATGACGTGTTAGCAAAAAATCCATCGATTAATACAATCGTATTATCATTAGATAATGAAATTGTCGAATCGGAATATAGAGAGTTATTAAAAAATTACCCAAATATAATTATTTACAGAGAAACAAATGTAAATCATTTGCAATACGTTATCATTAAAATGTTATTATTGTCAAAATGTGGCTATTTTATATGCAATCGTATTAGCACTTTTTCCGAATTAGTTTTTTGGTTTAGTGAATGTAAACAAAAAGTAATTCCATTATTATAGATAAATAATATTATTATATAAAAAATAGATAATAATATTATTATAGATGGAAAATATTGCATTCATTGTAACCGGTCAATTGCGCACATTTTTTGAAAATGATGATTTTTTGAAAATGATAAATTTATCAAAAACAAAATATGCGAACGTTTTCGTAGTTTGTGTTTTGAATCCAGTATGTGAAAATGATAATATAGAATTATCTAATTTTTTGAATATAAATAGTATTTCAAATATTATTATTGATTATTCTTCATATAAAAATGAATATGAAAAAATATATAATGAAAAATGTCAAAATAGTAAAATGGACGAAATGATTAAAATTTATTTTTCAAATCAAAAACATGCACATAGAGGGATTCCAGACCCTAAATTATATTCATCTACTTGTACTTTTATTCAATATTACCAGTTACAATTAGGAATTAAAGAATTAAAAAAATACATAAATGAAACCAATATACATTTTGACATTATTTGTAAAACGCGTTTTGATTGCAAATATCCTTATAAATTTTATCCTCATATTCCTCACTATGATAATATTTTAAATACAATATCATTCAATGAATATAATTTTAATATTATTCAAAAAAAAATGGATAATCACAATTTACGTTCATTTGAAGACCTTATTCTATTTAATAAAAATAATCGATTGATGTTACCATATGGTCATATTTCATCACAACATGGAGGATTATCAGTAGGTGGGATGGTATGTTATAATTACGAATCATTAGAAAATATAAATAAAAATGGCATTCAAAACATAATTTATTCATTCAATGATTATTTTTATTTTGCAAAACCAGATATTTTTTTTAAATTAGAAAATTTATTGGATGATTGTTGTTTCTATCGTCCAAATAATCCCGATCTATATAACCACTATTTTTGTCCGGAATCTCAATTTGTAATATTTTGTTTGAATAATAAAATAGATATTATAATGTATCCCGAATGTTTATATGATTCATTAATAAACCGATAGTTGTTGTTTTATCATGTAACTAATCTAGCAAATTTATACAAAGGATGATTGTTTACACCACAAAGTATTGCATCATATATTAGTATAATATTATGATTATTCAAATATAAATATTGGCCTATATGATGCGGCATGGCAACATTAGACGAAAGTCTATCATGCAATGGTATATTATTGACATTCAACATATATTTAACAGCATTGTCAAATATTTCAATGTATTCGGCATCGACAATGAATACTACATCATTATAAAGTTTACTATTTTGCCAAGTAATATCTTTTGATGGTAAAATAATACCATTTTGATTCCAATTATTCCAACTACATATAGGTATATTATATACAATATCAAAACGTAAAATTAAAAAACGATTATAATTATTCTTGTTACATGATATAACATCGTTTACTTTTTCAAAATTATGTATTTGTCCTGTACTATTGTTTTCGAAAGGATATATTATAATCTCTTTTGGATTCAATTCATTTTTTATACTATTCAAAATCGGCGATTCATATGTTACAAAAATAATATCATAATCATAATTATGCTTTTTTAAATTATCAAAAATTTGACATTTCCAATTTATAATATTTTTTGTTATGTCAACGTTTGGTCGAATATTTTCCCCTCTAAAAATAATACATATTTTTTTCATGTAGTTATTTTTATACTTTTAATTGAATATTTTTAAGTATTTTATATGAATTTTATTATTTAATCATAAATGATTCGCTTGAATTTTTATAATAAAATTTTACCATATGAAAAAACAGATCTTTGTATATTTTTTTGAAAGAACTTAAAGTTGTATCATTTTAAATGTTCAAGGGTATAATAACTATTTATTATGGCAACAATCGTTACATCCTATTTTCAATTAAATCAGGCAAAAGCGTCTCATTTAAAATATGTTGAATGGATGAAAAATATGTTAATCATTGATAATCCAATGGTTATTTTTTGTGATGAGAAATCAAAAGAAATGATATATAATTTTAGAATTGGAAAACATGATAAAACTCAAATTATTGTTACCAATTTCAAAGAATTTTACTCATACAAATATGCAAATCATTTTTTAGAACATTTCAAAATGGATAAAGAACAACATGTAGGACACAATATGTTTTTGTATATGATATGGAGTGAAAAATCTAATTTTATGAAAAGGGCTATCGAAATGGACCCATTCAAGACAGAATATTTCTTATGGTGTGACATTGGATGTTTCCGTGTGCCAAATGTAAATTATATTCATTGGCCAAATCCTGCAAAAATAGAAACAATTGATAAACACAAAGTACTGCTTTTATTAGTCCAGTCATTTACACAAGAAGAGTTATACTCGAATAGTAAAGAAACACTTCCTTCATTCCAATTTTCAAATCGTATTGGAGGCACAATATTTGGAGGCGGAAAAGAAATAATAATGAAATGGCATGAAAAATATTATGAAATGCTGGAATATTTTATATCAATCAATCGATTCATTGGTAAAGACCAAAGCATTATGAATTCCGTTTATTTATTGAATAAAGATGTCTGCGAATTGGTGAATTGGCAGCCTGGTTGTCCGGACCACTGGTTTTATTTACAAGAATATTTACGTTGAAATATAAAAATATAAATACATAATAATAATAATATTGATATCATGAATATTATTATTCCATTGGGTGGGAAAGGAGAACGTTTTGCAAAAGAAGGTTATATGAAACCGAAGGCATTAATTGATGTATTTGAAAAGACAATGATTGAAACAGTTATTGATAATTTAAATATACAAAAAGAAGATAAATTGTTCATAATATACAATCCATATTTAGACGAAAATAACTTCCAGTTTTCAGTTTGTATAAAATCAAAATATCCACATGCTCATTTAATTAAATTGGAAAATGATACAAAAGGTGCAGCAGAAACCGTTTATTTAGGCATTGAATATATTTTACATAATTATGCATTTGCATCCGATGTTTTTTCAAATAAAACTATATTACTTGATTGCGATACATTTTATACAGAAGACATTTTAACTATTTTTCGCAGCTCTCATGATAATATGGTTTTTTATACTGAAAAATACAATGAATTGCCTATATATTCTTATATAATACTGGATAAACAAACGAATGTAATCATGAATATTGCAGAAAAACAGAAAATTTCTATTAATGCAAATACAGGAGCATATGCATTTGCAAGCATGTCAGTGTTGCATAATTATTGTAAAATAATTCTAGATGAACAACTATTTTTTAATAATGAACCATATACATCATGTGTTATATCTAAAATGTTAGAAGATGCACATAAATTTATTGGAGCAAAACTAAATGAAAAATATGTTTTTTCTTTAGGAACACCGGATGAATTAAAAAAATATATTCAAAACACATATGGATTTCTATTTGACTTAGATGGAACAATAGTTATTACGGATGACATTTATTATAATACATGGAAAGAATTATTAGATGGTTATAATATTACTTTAACAGAGGAACTCTTCAAAAAATATATACAAGGAAATAATGATAAATATGTAGTGAATACATTACTTTCCAATATAAATATCAATTTAGAAGAATTATCTAATAAAAAAGATACTATCTTTCTAAAAAATATTGACAAAATTATAGTGATTGATGGTGTTATAGAATTCTTTCAAAAAATACATAGGATGGCACATAAAATTTGTATTGTGACAAATTGTAATAGAATTGTTGCTGAACAAATTGCGCAACATATTGGTATTTACAAATATATTGATTATATTATTGCAAATGGTGAAACTGAACAAGCAAAACCTAGCCCTATGCCATATTTATATGCAATGAAAAAATGTAACATAGAATCGTCTAAATGTTTTATTTTTGAAGATTCAAAATCCGGTTTACTAAGTGCTAAATCTTCTAATCCAAAATGTTTAATCGGAATTGATACAATATATACGAAGCATGAACTTGAAAATACTGGTGTAAATATATGCATATCTAACTATAACAATATTGATATCTATGATTTGTTCTCATATAACAACAAAGAAATTGATAATATTAAAAAATATATAAAGGAATCTCTTCCATTTGATGTCAGCGATATCATTATTGTCAATGATAAGTTAAAGGGAGGGTTTATTGCCGATGTAAATCAAGTGCAAATTATCAAAACAAATGGAGAAATTATAAATTCAGTATTAAAAATCGAGAACAATCATATTTCAGATTTATCTAAAATGGCAAATGCATTGCAGTTATATGAAAGAGAATATTATTTTTACGATAGAATTTCATCTTATGTAAATATCAAATTTCCTAAATATATTTCTTTAGTCAAAAATGAAAATTATAGAAATATTGGGGTTTTATTGGAAAATTTGTTTTTGCAAGGTAATTATAAAGTAAATTTGAATTTAAATACTGAAAAAATAGAAATTTCCTTGAATATAATTGAACAAATGGCTAAATTTCACGCAAAATTCTGGAATAAAAAATTAAAAAATATGTTCCATGAATTAAAAACGACTACTGATCCTATTTTTTGTCCTGCATGGTATAATTTTATTTATGATCGTTGGGAATTATTTAAACAAAAATGGGAGAAAATATTATCATCTTCTCAAATGGAAAAAGGGGAAAAAATTGTTCGTGAATTCAATGAAATACAATACCGTTTGTCAATTGGAAATACCACTATTATTCATGGCGATATTAAATCTCCGAATATTTTTTATGATATAGATAATAATTATGAACCATGTTTTATTGATTGGCAGCATATTGCAATTGGAAAAGGCGTTCAAGATTTAATATTCTTTTTAATCGAAAGTTTTGATATAGAAAAAATACATGTTCTATTTCCATTGTTCAAAAACTATTATTATACAAAATTACTGGAAAACGGTATTTTATATTCCTATAATGAATATGAAAATGATTTGAAAGATGCATTATCTTATGTGCCATTTTTCACAGCAGTTTGGTTTGGTACAGTTCCTTATGATGATTTAATTGATAAAAATTTCCCCTATTTTTTTATACAAAAACTATTCTATATGTATGACCTGTGTAAATAAATTGATTTCAATGATAAAATGTATGAATAATATTTTATACATTTTATGGATGTGAATCATGTGATAATTTTTCGAGCACTTCCCTTGAAATGTCATTGATTTTGCAGGAGATTTGTTCAATATCAAAATTTTTAAATAATTTATCATAATAATAATCATAGTTGTTTATGACATCAACAACTTTATCTGGTATATTTTCATATTCTTCAAAAATAACATAATCTTTCAAATGATGTTTTTCATTATTTTCTTTCATATCACTTATTACAATCATTTTGTTGTATACACAGCGGTCACATCGAATCGATTCAAATACATTAAAATCTTTTTGAAAACTAATATTCAATAATATTTTATATTTGAACAATTCGTCATCTCTTTGTTTTCCAAAGCCGTTAATAATATCAACAATAATATTTTTTGCTTTCAATGCATGTATAATAATTTGTCTGTTTATTGGAAGACAATCACCTATTAAACATATCTCTTTTTGTTTGTTTGTGTTATATATTTCGCTATAATTAATTTGATAGGGTATTATATACTTATTATTTTTGAAATTATTATAATATGTCAAATTTGCATACGAATAATCTATTATATTTATATTTTGATAGTTATCATATAATAACATGTGTCTATTAAATTTAGACTCGGATGATAATTGTTCAATATTTAAAAAATATATATTTTGTTTTTTATCAAAAATACATAATAAATAACTAGGTATATCCTGTATAAAAATATAATTATTAGTATCATCATATGTAAAATTAAAATAATCAAAATCTGTTACTAATTTTGCATTAATAATATGCAATAATGGTGTTATATAATCTTCTATATACTTATAAACAAAATTATTGCAAATTATATAATTCATTATCATTTATATAAGGTGTTATATTTATATATTTTGTTATATAAAATACAAATTTGCGCGTTCGGTCGAAAACATTATCTTCATACCTTCACCCATTCCCTCTTCGGTATATTCGTCAAATATTTCTCCCATTTTTTGTATTCTGGTTCTGGATGTTCTCGTAAATATTCTTTTACATTGAAAACACGCCCACACGAACTTCCCATTCTTCCTATAAAGTGCATTTTTTGTGCCATAGATGAATCTATCACTTTTCCATCAACACACCCATGTGGGAAAAACGGTATTTTTTTTGATTCGTTTGATAATTCACTGTGTTTACATATTGTTCGTATTCCTGGACTATCGGAACTGGTATAAACATCATAATGGTCGGCTAGGATTTTTTTTGCGCTATGGATGTCAAGTTTGCCATAGTATTCTCGATTCAGTAAAAAATCCAGGCGGGCATTGCGAGCGCCCGATGATTTTGATAAATCTTCAAATGTATTGTCGGTGGTCTCTATGGAACGTAATTCAAAATCCATGGCAGAATTTGCACCATAATAAACCCCATCTGTCTTTGTTTCTATGTTTTTATGATGGAGACCGATTTCACATAACATAATAGTGTTATTGTTTGCGTCACCTAAAAGCCATGAACATGCATAATCCCCCGCGTTATTGTGTAATAGTATTGTTGAGAATTCATCCAGGGTATTTGCATATTGCATGGCTTGTCGAACTCTGCAAAAATAGGGGGCTCCGAATTCGGGAGTGTAATTTGTTTGCGATATGGTGGTTTCGCATCCTATAATACCATTATTGCACAAAAACCAGTCGGTTCCACTGGCGATAAACCCTGGATAGGTTTGCATTTTTATTGTGTTTCCTTTTTCAGGTATAATAGTTAATACGATGTTACATAGGGATGCAGACACGTATTCCGAATGTGTATTGTGTGCCATTACTATTTTTCCGGTTTTGGTGTGTTTTCCACAAGCAATGAATGCACTGCATCTAGAGGCGTCTGTTGTCTGGCCGTTTGTTGCTTTATGATAAGAATACATCGACATCAAAGCATTCCATGCAATGATGAAATCGAGCTTTGTGTTAGAACCATCTGCTATACCATGCATTTCACGGAAAAATTCGGGGTAGTGACGTTTTATTTGCGGTTTGATTTTTGTCACAACAATATTGTAGTATTTTGACGGCTCCATTTCTAATTGATTTTTTATCAAAAAAGGCAGAATAGTTTTGATTAGTGGAAAAAGATGTTGCAACTGTTTTCCATGAGAATATCCGCGCTCATAGGGAGAACCTTTAACTGTTATGTGAATCCATCCATTTTTTTTCGATGTTATTTCATGAATTTTTCGTGTTTTGTTTGATTTTACAATATTTTTCAATGACATGTGGTATTATATAATAACGATTTATTATATAAGTTATTATATAAGTTTTTGTGGAAAATGAGGAGAGAACTTATTGCATAAAAAGCAAACCGATTAAAATAAACATCAAAATATAAGGAAGCAATACAAAGAACCATGCTAAACCAGGAGCCCCTCCGCGGCAGATAATATTTAAAACCCATGTCCAAAACAGGATATACAAAGCCTTCAATATGAATATCATGGTTACACTGGATACATTGCAGCTATAAGAACCAATGCAATACATGTTCTTATAACTTAAATTTTGAAAATACATAACTATTAGCGCAATTGTCGAAACTACTAAATACAGATAAGCAGGTGTGCACATATTTTTTAAACCAGGAATGTTCATGATTATATAAAAACAGTATATATTTTTATGCTAAAGGTGGATTGTTGTAGTTGTATTTTGTTTCCGATGGATGTTCTGTCGTGGATGGATTTTCTGGATATTGTGGTGTTATTGTTCCCGAAATGATATCTTTACTCAAATATGTAAATGGTATATTACCGAAAGCAGCTGGAATATTGTAAGAAGCTGTCGTTAAAAATGGAATATCCCTAAATATACTGAATCCTCCGCGTTGACGGCCGTGATGTTTCCTATATTTTCTGCTTAATTTTTCGTATTTTTTGGAACGTCTACGTGATCTGCCTCCAGATAATCTAGTGTTTGCGATGATGGATGGATTATTCGGGTCAGAGTTATAGTCATTCATATCATAATAATATCGAATAGGAAGACCTTGAAAACTAGAAGAATTCGAAACTGTATTGTTTGTATGCAGTTCACTATAATTCAAAGAAGAACCACCTTTTTTACCGCGAGGTTTTCTATTATTCCTTTTTTTATATGATTTCATCTATATAATGGAGGTATAAAAAAAATACACGATTATCTTGAATATGGCATTTATTCAATATCTACATGGGTCAACATGTGCCTGCGACAACATACGTTTTTGATTCCTAATTCATCGAGAACGGTCCCTTCATGTGTTTTTTCAATGTTTTTTTGAGTCAAATAAATGACTTTGTCAATTTGCAATCCATTCTGTATTTTTCGTTTGCGTGATTCTTGTAGGTAAAATCGGTATTTGTCGGCTAATACATTTCCACAAGTAAAACATTTGACGGGGATAATCATTTTTTGATATATATCATAATGATTCATTTTTATTTTATTTGAAAACAAATCAATTTTTTACAAAAGCAAACATATAATTTAGCAATTTCGTATCAAATAGTTTCTACATATATATCAGTATGATTTCGTATTATTATATAGCAGTGTTACTATTGATTATTATTGTATGTTTAAGTTACGGATTATGGGATTATCAAGAGGGGTTGTTAATATATGATATTAGTGAAAACAAATATATATGGAGTGATAATACAGCATCCGGAAATATTTCAGAAAATACTGTAACCATTGGCGGTAATATATATGGTAATAATTCGGCGTCATCAATTCGATATGACCCGAATAACTACGATACCGTTTTTCATGCAGAATTTCCAGAACAAGATACAACATTTCCTGCTGATACAAATTCAAAATTACCTAGTGACATAGTGTATTATCAACCAGGATCATATAGATATGGAGCATCCTCGTATGTCCCTTACTACGAAGACAGTGTGTTTTTGAGTAGATCCAACAAAGCGATTGTCAATGCGCCTGCTTACGTGAGTTCTGCTGCGCAAGGTGGATTCTGTAGTTATTATGGCACTCAACCCGATTTATTGGAACAGAAATGCAATGCCATCGATGGAGCCAGTTGTGCTGCAACGACCTGCTGTGTGCTTTTGGGAGGACAAAAATGCGTTTCTGGTAACCAGTCTGGACCCATCATGAAAGCAAATTACAGCGATTTTCTTGTACTAAACAAAGATTATTATTATTACCAAGGAAAATGCTATGGAAACTGCCCTTCACCGAATCCACCGGTTCCTACGTTGCCTCCTCCGCCTCCAGGCAATATGCCTCCATTGCCCCCACCACCAGGAATGGTCATTGGAAAATCTTCTTAAGCGGCTGTAATGACGTATCCTTTTGTCGTTTTCGTTCGTTTTGTTTTTATCGGAGCGGGTTGTGTTATATGTATATTTTTATGACAGGCTTCACATAGCGACATGAGATTCGCCGGATGATTTTTATGCGTGGTTCCGATAAATCCTTTATCATTTGCCTCTTTTTGCGGTTGCAAATGATGAATTTCTTCGCCTATGTTCGTTTTGCACAATTCACATTGTCCTCGTATTTTTTTCGCATTATAGGAGGATTTTTCATTCGCAAGTTCTCCGCGGGTTTCTGGGAAATATTTCGTTCTTATTTCCATTGCCGTGGTCAAAAAGTCTTCCGGTAAATAGAGTGATTTACATACTTCTAAACCATACATTCGATTTCCTGGTCCATCCCTTAAAACCCGGTCATATACTAAACAATCCAGTTCTCGGTCATAATGCACCGCCATATGTTTTAGCGACATTCGTGTCATAGTATTCATTTCTTCGAATCGAATGATTTCATGGAAATGTGTGGCGAATATAAAACTCGACTTTTTTGCATGAAGGTCTAGCAATCCTGCCATAAAAATACTGAGGGCGGATTCCGTTTCCGTTCCAGAACACAATTCATCGCCCAGGACGAGAGAATGATTATCCGCGGTGCGCAATATCATGCGCAATTCCGACATTTCCACCGCAAATGTAGACAAGCCCTTGAACAAATTGTCATTTCCTAAAATGCGCGAGAAAATCGATTTGTAGGGAGAATATTCGAATTGAGAACAAGGGACGTATAACCCAGCTTGTGCCATAATAACGGCGATTCCTAGCGCGCGTATGAGCGACGTCTTTCCTACGGCGTTTGTGCCATACAATAATATCCCGGTTTGTTCATGGTTGAGGGAAATGTCATTCGCAACATAAATTTCATTTGTTTGTATATGTTCAATGAGAACATGACGGAGTTGTTTCGCATCCACGTATGATTCTGGATGTTCGACGATTTTCGGTTTGCAATAATTGTATGTGGTTGCTATATGTGATTTGCAATGGAGAACATCCATGATGGCAATGTATTTAACGCATTTTTCGATGTTTTTCAGATGAATGTTCTCGAATGTGGTCAAAAAATGTGCGAATGATTTTGCAATTTCTCGGTCAATTTGTTCTCCCGAATACAATAATGTTTTGCATATATTGTTCAATACTGGGAGTTCAATTTCACACATCGTAGAAGATACATTGGTGAACTTTACATCGTCTGTTGAAAAAAATATCCCGGTGGACAGTTGTATCTTTTTGTTAGGCAAATTATTCAGCGAAGTTTTCAAAAGGGTGGCGCGTTTTTTCGTGATTTGTAAGGAAATCCCTGATTTATCTGTAGTATGTATTTTTACATATTCAGTGTCGTCATTTTGTTTTGTTCTCATGATTCCATTAAAATATTTGTGGATTTCATCAAAACTTTTTTGGTTCTCTTCGTAGTTATTTAGGAGAACATCTAATGCAAGAGATGTTCCGATTTGTATAATAGATTCTTCGAATGTATTCACGCTGTTTACACTTTTGCATTTCTCGATCATCAAATGGGAATTGATAGTGGCAATCATTTCAGTCGTGATTTTCACAATATCTTGATATTCTTCTCCTAAATAATGGGCTAATTCGGGTATTGTACAAAAATGGGAATCTATATCACGAATTTGCGAAACCGAAGTATACAAATGATAAATGGAGGATGGGTAGATTTTTTTCAAAACAATTTGACGTCCTATTTTTTCTATATCGCGAATGGTGGTTAATCTGGTTCGAAGGATATTTAGCAATTCCGAATTTTCGGGGAGTGTCATAAATTCTATGATGTCGTATTGTTTATTTAGCCATTGTATGTCAAATGTAGGATACATGAGTTGTTTTTCAAACAATCGTTTACCCATTGGAGAACGGCATTTGTTCAAAAAATGTAGCACGGATGAATATTGCGTTTTCACATCGAGCGATGAATCATTAATAATATTCAGTTGTTTCAGTGTATGATTTCCTAGAAGCATGGTGTCTGTGCTAGCGTAAAAATGGGGGAGTTCTATTTTTCTGACTAAATCGGGATTATGTTCTTGAACAAAATGGAGCAAATAGCAATACGCCTGTGTAGCTATAATATTGTTCGTGAATTCGGTGCATATATTGACACTTTCTTCTCCGAAAAATGTTTTCAAAATATGATGAATGTATTGTTGTTGACTGCATCGGTGTAATATATCGCATAATGGGATGGTATCTGAGCAGTTTCTATGTATAGTAATTTGTTTAACACCTATATATTGAATAATAGTATTGATAATGTTCTCGGTTAAGGTTGTTGAATTCATGATGATTTCACTAGGAGAATAAGTCGATATACATCGCTCTAATTCATCAAATGTCGTTGGATTCATGTAATAGGGTGCCTGATATTCGAATATTTCGGATTTACCGGTGAATATATTCGCAACGGCTACCCCGAAAACGAGGGATGCGTTTTGAGTAGTTGTCAAGTTCTGATATTTCTCTATCCATATACACATGATATTGTTCGTGATTTGTTGAGAAGAATCTGTGTCGTACGTAAGATAGGTGCCGGCAGAATAAATGGCGTGAAATTTGCGAGAAACTGTTTTTCCGTCTTTTTCTTGAATGTAGACAACCGCAGTGTAATCATTTTCGGTCAGTTTTTGGATGTATTTTTCAAGAGTATAATCGCGAAACCCTGCCATGACTACATGATTGGTCTCTACGCATACATTTTTTTCGGAAATGGCCAGTTGACAAATTTGCGCGAATTCCTCGATTTGACTATGTGTTATAGTTTGTGTTTTCGGGTTTTTCAAACCATATACTTCGAAAAATGCGCCCACTTGCAAGAGAACGATGGTTCTGGTTCCGTATTTTTGCTTATAAGTATTGGTTAATTGAAAATACTCGTCGGTTATAGATAGAGTCATTATTGTTGTTATTATTGTTATTGTTGTATATTAGTATATGTTTACATTTATGTCCATTTGTATATGTTTTTTACAAATTTTGTGAATTTGTAAAAAATTGATTCTGTCATGGCAGATTATTTAGGAAAAATTATACTAAATAATTATAATTATCAGTTTTTGTTTTTGTTTTTGTTTTTGATTTTGATTTTGAAATTGTTTTATTCTATTGATTTGACATTTTTGAAATGAATTTTGATAAAACAAACACTGAGCATGACTACGACGACGATTATGGGCATTTTTGTGTTTTAGAAGAAAATACGCATGTGAACAACTATGTTCAACGGGTGTATATACAAAATAATAGGTATATTATAATGCACAATTACGATAAACCATCATTATACCATGTTGATTACTATTATGATGATTCTCTTTGTGTTACCATACCTGTAAAATTGGAAAATTTGAAAAATGAAATGATTCAAATGTCAAAACCGTATAGCAATAATAATCATCATAAAAATGATGATCACGATGATGATGACGACAACAAAAAAGGGGCGCGCGATAAAATATTTGTCATGCTGACACAAATGTGTGTATTTTCGATTTTTGTATCTGCTGTAGTCATTATTATGACGATGCGTTGAAAAAATTATATACTAAATTATCTGGATTATGATTTTGCACTTCTCCACAAATTAAGGACATACTTTCATACATTTGTCGTAAAACATCATTTGGAGCAATCGACCCCACTTTGATAAATCCCTTGGTAATCAATGTTTTGCGAATTTGTTCCATTGGTATTTGTTTCAAATGTTGTTTTTTTGTTGAAATGGTATTTCGAATCGTTTTATTACTAATGAGCACGCCTATTTTTGGTATGGTTTTTGATTTCCCTACTCGATAGGTTCTCCGAATCGTTTTTTTTCGTTTTGCATAGCGCAGTTTTTGCTTGGGTATCTCGTGTTGTTGTATTTTTTCTTGTGTTTTTCTTATTATTTCTCGCTGCATATCTGTAATGATAGGTTCGCGTTCATTTTGTTTGGGTATATTTGTTGATGGACTTGCGATTGTTATTTGTGGTTGATTTTTCTGGGTAGATTGCATCCATGAACGATAGGTCGGTAATGCACCACCTTTCAAACATCCCCATGCAGGTTGTTTTATACGAAACGTTTCGTTAATGAGAGGTGGCGGCGGCGGTAAAACATTATGTAGTGGTAAGGGCGCTATATCATTGACAAAGGTAGCAGGCATTCGTGCAATAGTATTTACTGGGACAGTGGATTTCAACGTGTAATTTTTAGGAATGGCGTTTTTAACATTATCAGCAACTTCGTTCAAATATTTCAGCGACTCTTCAAAATCGTTTGTAAAATGAATGTCATCGGTTTTGTAAGTTTGCGGTGCTTTTATTTCAGGTTCTCTTCCATGAAATTTTCGATAGTTATCTTCTTGAGTCCTTCGAATGTAGTGCAATAGTTTATTTCTCATTGTTTTCGTCGATTGTTTTTTCGGTTCTTTTACCTTCAATTCTTTCGGCTTAGTTGGACGTTTTTTCCGGGTAATATTGGATAAGCTAAATAATTCTGGATTAATTTTGATTACTTTTCCGCCTTCCATTATATTTTTCTAATTATAATGGGGATATAAATTCTTTATCTGGATTTTAGCGTTATTTTACGTTTTTTTTGTAAAACACGTAAAAAATTGAATCAAACGGTCGTTGTTTACAATAACAACCATACATTCCAAATATGAAAAAACAATCCATGATGTGTGATAGTGCTCCCAGTTCGGTGTCTGCTATGTATGCAAGTGGAAGCAAGACGGCAACGCTAAAAAAATCGAAAAAAACAGAAAAGGCTGTAGAAAAGGCTGTAGAAAAAACGCCTGTGATAGAAAATAGTATTCCCGATTTAGACAGTTCTCACGAAAAAATGATTCAACAAATGGAGGAATCTATTACACAAAAGGTAGGGATGGACTTAGAAAAGGCGATATTAGAACATTTGGGCGAATACATTGAAGAACCATATACATTGATTGATTCCTATTTTCGCGGTAAACATTTAGAACGTTTGGTCCGTCATCAAATCGAATCCTACAATCATTTCATCAATTACCAGATTCAACGAACTATTCAAATGTTTAATCCGGTAATTATTCGCTCAGAAAATGATTTCATTGAAGACAAGGGACAATATTTCTTAGAAGCCCATGTGAATTTCGATAATTTCAAATTGTATCCGCCTCAAATCCACGAAAATAACGGTGCAACGAAAATCATGTTACCACAAGAGGCGAAAGTGCGAAATTTTACCTATGCCTCTACAATGACCGTTGATTTACAAATCAAGTATATTATTCGCAACACCGAGGCAATGGATACGCCTAAAATTGTTATCAAAAACCTACCTAAAATCAACATCGGTAAAATGCCTATTATGTTGAAATCGTCCATTTGTGTTTTAACACAGAACAAACATATTCACTCGCAATTTACTGGAGAATGTCCTATGGATTGTGGCGGATATTTTATCATTAAAGGTTCTGAAAAAACCGTTTTAGGTCAAGAACGTGCTGCTGAGAATCGCATCTATTGTTTTGACGGGTCAAATACAGCTAAATGGACTTGGATTGCTGAAATCAAATCCATCCCCGATTTCAAATGCATTTCGCCTAAACAAATTGAAATGATGATTTCATCGAAAAACAATGGATTTGGAAACGGTATTTATGTGAATATTCCCCGCATCAAACAGCCTATTGAATTGTTTGTATTATTTCGCGCATTAGGTGTTATAGGCGATCGTGACATTTGTAAATATGTATTATTGAGCGTGGAAGAACAAAACAACAGCGAGTTATTAGAATCTTTGCAAGGCTCAATCGTCGAAGCAAACAAATATTTGACTCAAGAAGATGCTATACGGCATATCACTGCGTATGTTGCATATACCCCGATTAATATGGACCGTGAGACGGGTCAAATCAAAAAACGCGAATTTGCACTGGAAGTTTTGAATAATGATTTGTTTCCACATTGTCAGACCTTGCCGCAAAAGTTGTATATACTGGGATATATGGCAAAAAAACTCATACAAACCAGACTAGGATGGTTACCATGCGATGACCGCGATTCGTATTTGAACAAACGTATTGATTTGACAGGAACCCTGCTTAACAATTTGTTCCGAAATTATTTCAACAAACTGGTCAAAGAAATGCAGAAACAGGTTGTTCGCGAAATCAATGGCGGTTCATGGCGTTCGACGGAAGATTATGAAAATATCATCAATATGACAAATATTTACAAAATCATGAAATCCACTACGATTGAAAATGGTATTTCACGCGCCCTTGCAACGGGTGATTTCAGCATCAAACAAGCAAATAGCAGCAAAGTCGGTGTTGCACAGGTTTTGAACAGGTTGACCTATGTTGCTAGTTTGAGTCATTTGCGTCGTGTGAATACGCCTCTCGAAAAAAGCGGTGAATTGATTGCACCACGTAAGCTGCATAACACGACGTTCGGCTTCTTATGTTTAACTGGAGACACTGAAGTTTTGATGTCAGACCGTTTGACTATTAAAAAAATAAAAGATATGAAAGACGGAGACAGAGTTACTACAGTGAATCCTGAAACGTTGATGGATGAACCGTCCGATATTCATTCATTCTTTTGCAAAATGCCTGACAAATTGTTTGAAATAACCACAATCAGTGGAAGAAAAATAAAAGCCACGGCAAATCATCCATTTCTTGTAAATAATAACGGTAAATATGAATGGAAGAATGTTGAAGATTTGAAACCCGACGATAAGATGATTATTCGTCATGTGGTAAAAAATATAGTAGATGATAACACTACCTGTGTCAAAATAGCTGACACCGATGTATTAGAACATTACAAAATGGAGTTATTAGAACTAAATCTTCTCAATAAAAATATTCCTGTAAATAAATTAAAAATAATTGCTCGATTAATCGGTGCTCTAAATACAGATGGACATTTATTCGAACGAATCGATGGAGACAAAAAATATTATAACGCTTCGTTTTATGTTGGCGAAGAATATGATGTATTCCAGATTGCAAATGATATTGGCGCATTAGGATTCGGAAATGCATCGATTCGTCAAAAAACAACGAATTTGGAAGATAAACTATCATGTAGAACATGGGAAGTATCTAAAAACGGCGCATTTGCGTATTTGATGATGTTGTTAGGTGGATTTGTCGGTAAAAAAACGAAGATGCAACGAGTTATACCTGAATGGTTAATCAATTCTGAGTTGTCAATAAAACGTGAATTCTTGTCTGCATTTCAAGGATGTAATGGTTCACGGCTTTCATATAAAAAAAATAACAAAACATGGACACCTAATATAGGAATAACATTTCAAACATTAAGTAAAAAATATCTTAACGATACTATAAAATATATGAAACAAATTGAAACTATGTTTTCTGAATTCGGAATAAAAAGTTATTTGGATATAACGTTGGTGGATTGCCTGAAAATAACAGTATGTATTATTTTTGAAAAAAATTCAGAAAATATAGCGAAATATGCCGATACAATTAATTATGCATATTGCGAAGAAAAACGAAGAACATCAGCTCCTGTTATAGAACACTTGAAAATAAAAGAATTCAATAAAATTAGAAACATAAATGAAACTAACAGCGATATATACGAAAATTTCATAAAAGAAAACATTATCGACAATGGATGTATCAGTGTTCCTATTTTATCAATAAATGAAATCGAACCGGAATTAGTTTATGACTTTACAACGCGCAGTGATAATCATTCATTCGTGGCATCTTCTTTTGTGTGCCATAATTGTCCTGCGGAAACTCCCGAGGGCCAGTCCATCGGTGTAGTCAAGAACATAAGTTATATGTCACATATTACCATACCTACCAACAGCTCATCCCTGTATGAATATGTCGAACCATTTATTCAAAAAGTAGACAACACCCCATCCGAACTCCTATACAACAAAGTGAAAGTATTCGTCAATGGAACATGGCTCGGTGTAACTGACCAAGCATTCGAACTCTACGAAGAAATGAAATCGAAGAAATACAAGGGCATTATCAACATATATACTGCAATCGTGTTCGATTACAAACTCATGGAAATACGCATTTGCAATGACGGTGGAAGATTAACACGACCATTGTTAAAAGTTCGCGATAACAAAGCCATCATAACCAGTGAAATAATATCACGAGTAGAGTCTCACGAATTATCATGGAACGATTTGCTCACGAGTTGTCATATCGATGAATCCGTGATTGAATACATCGACCCGGAAGAGCAAAACTTTTCGATGGTTGCGATGAAAACAAAACACGGATATTTAGGCGAAGGAACTTACAACTACAGTCATTGCGAAATCCACCCCAGCACAATATTCGGGGTGTTAGCTTCATGCATTCCATTTCCGGAACATAATCAAGCGCCCAGAAATACCTATCAATGCGCCATGGCAAAGCAAGCCATCGGCGTATATGCCCTAAATTACGACCAGCGTATGGACAAAACCGCCTATGTCTTGACATATCCATCCAGACCTCTCGTCGACACCCGGCTGATGAACTTCATCCACCTCAACAAAATTCCATCGGGTTGTCAAATTCATGTCGCCATCATGACACACACCGGCTACAATCAAGAAGATAGTGTCCTCGTCAACAAAGGGTCGATTGACCGCGGATTATTTACAGCAACAATCTATCACACTGAAAAAGACGAGGACAAAAATATTATTAGAGACGAGATCATCCGATGCAAACCGGACAAAACCAAGACAAAAGGAATCAAGTTCGGTAATTACGAAAAGGTCAACAACCAGGGGTTCATTCAAGAAAACAGTTTAGTGGAAAACCGCGATGTCATTATTGCGAAGATCATTCCCATCAAAGAAAACCGCAACGACCCTACAAAAACCATCAAATACGAAGACCAGAGCAAAACATTCAGAACAACCGAAGAAACCTATATTGACAAGAACTATACCGGCCGAAATGGCGATGGATACAATTTCGCGAAAGTCCGTGTCCGCGTCCACAGAAAACCAGGGTATGGTGATAAATTCTCCAGTCGCCACGGGCAAAAAGGAACTTGCGGTAATATCATTCCAGAGTGCGATATGCCATTTACGAAAAATGGATTGCGACCCGATATTATCATCAATCCCCATGCCATTCCATCCCGTATGACGATTGCTCAATTGAAAGAAACCTTGCTCGGAAAAGTCCTGTTAGAACTCGGCATGTTCGGCGATGGAACCAGTTTCGGTAATTTAGACATAAAGACCATTATTCATGAATTACAAAAATTAGGCTATGAAAGTCACGGTAACGAAGTGATGTATAATGGTTTAACTGGCGAACAAATGGAAACCAGTATCTTCATAGGCCCGGTGTTCTATCAGCGACTGAAACATATGGTTGCAGACAAACAGCATAGTCGTGCTATAGGTCCTATGGTCAATTTAACCCGTCAACCAGCTGAAGGTAGGTCACGGGATGGTGGGTTCCGTATCGGAGAGATGGAACGTGATGTTATGATTGCTCATGGTATGTCGAAGTTTTGTCGCGAAAGATTGTATGATGTTTCGGACAAATACAGTGCGCATGTATGTCGCAAATGTGGAATGATTGCATCCTTCAATGACGGTCTTGCCAACAATATCAAAAACACCGCAGGAAGAGAAACGGGCGCGGATTTCAGTATTCATTTGTGTAATACTTGTAATAACATGACGGATTTCGCGAAAGTGGATATTCCCTATGCTTACAAATTGATGGCACAAGAGCTGCAAACAATCAATGTAGTGCCTCGGTTGATTACGGAATAAGCCCCAATCCTAAAAGCGAAAGAAATCATATTTTTTATTCTGTAAAAAGCCTATACAATGGAAAATAAAGCAAAAGTAGACGAACGCTCCGAAATAAATGACATACGTTCACCCGCTGATTTCAAAGGAATCACGTTCTCAAAATACAAAAAAACAGAAGTGAAAACGGCATTGCAAGATTCAATTCTCAAGGGAAAAATCGAGCCAGCATGCCATTGGGCAGCCGAACTCATTTGCGCGGGACATTATACGGATTTATGGGAGATTTTACTGAACTATGTAGGGAAACATATACATTTAGGCAATCCGAAAATCATGATATATTTAGAAATGCGATATGAAACTTTCCGCAATATTATGATACAAGGCTTATACGTAAATGAGTTACAACTCCGCAACAATTCACATATGCGCCGTCTTTTTGCCGAAGTCATTTCGACCATTACGCTTTCAAACAAAAAACACAGCTTCGAACCCATCAAAATCAACCGTGTAGAAGAATTCGATATGACACAAATGACCGAACGCCTGAAAGCCCCCTCTACGAAATATTCCGAAGCAATCATGCAAAAAGATGACCCACGAGAACTTTTGATTGCCATCAATGAATTCGGCTATAACATTTCGAAAGACCGTTGCAACATGACCATTGCATGCTATTGGATTGAATGGATGATAGAATTCGACAATATTTGTAAAAAAAGAAAAGCACCTGTATTTGCCGAGCGTCGCGCAAAAATCCCAGTGGAAAACAAATTTCAATGTGATATCATATGGATATTATGGGATGCCATTTTGAAAAGGGTGGACGAAATCGGCAATTCTTTCATTGAAAAAATATCGAGAGCCCTCTTGAATCTGTTTTGCATAAAATATACGACCGCCGCATGCAAACGCCGCAGGTATTTGCTCTATTTTGCAGTGGCGCTATTGACAGAACCTGTTCCCACAAATATCGAGCTAATTACAAATAAACAAATTGTTCAAAACGTGGTCGAAAAAATAGACGAAATATACAAACAAATTAAGAAAAACGAGGAGAGTCCGAATATGGAGTATTTGTTCTCAAACGTCCAACAAAACAACAATTTCGAAAAATCGGTGAAAAAATTAGAGTTATTGCAGGCAATGGATGTAATACCGCGTAATGAATCGTTGTAGATAATTTTTCTCTAAATATTATATCTAAATAATATAAAACAGTATATAATGGATTTTTTTAACATGAATGCACAACCAAAAACATCAGAGGTCATTGGAGAAGGAACCTATGGGTGTATTCATAAACCAAGCTTGAAATGTAAAAATAAAAACATCAAATATAACAAAAAGATTTCCAAAATATTGCTCAAAAAAAATGCGAAGAAGGAAATGGATGAATATGACATTTTATCGAAAATTGACAAAAAACACAAGTATTATTTAGGAAATCCAGTGCTATGCGAACCCGCCGAAAATAAATACAACTTGGAATCAATTGAAAAATGTGAAACGTTCAAAGAAGATGATAATTACAACCTGAATGATAATGATTTGATAGTAATGAATGATGGTGGTATTAATTTAGAGGTATTTGCAGACAAAATGAACGAGCGCACAAATTCATCCGAAACCACGAAAACAATGGAATTATTCTGGATAGAATTTCATCGAGTTCTCATGGGTATTCAATTGTTTTTAAAAAATGGAATATTGCATTTTGACATGAAACCGCAAAATATTGTATACAATGAAGCAAAAAATCGTATCAATATAATTGACTTTGGATTAATGCGTAAAATAGACGATGTAACAAACAAATCAATCAATTCTGACAATTTTTTAGGAATATATCATTGGTCATATCCATTTGAATGCAATTTTCACAACAAAAATGAATTCGATGAATTCGCAAAATTATCAATCGACAATAAAAAAAATTACCATATGAAAATAATGGACAAATTAAACAAAAAAAGCAAAAGTGTATCTTCTTTTCGTAATTTCTTTTCATTTGTAATTAATCAATACGATAGCACTGAAACGCAATCCAGGATGATTCACAAATATATGGATGGTTTTTTGAATTTTATGACAACGCAAATACATGAATACAAAACATTTTTAAAAACATCATTGGAAACAATAGACGTATATGGTGTCGGTATTGCAATCGCATATGTTAACAACATGACACACCATTTAGTCGATGAGAATTTTTCAAAGGATTTAGACGATTTAGTATTTCAAATGACAAATTCAAATTTATCAAACAGATATACAATAGAACAATCTATATATCGTTTCGAAGAAATATTAAAAACACATAATGTTGCACAAAAACACAAAATCAATTTCAAAAACAATAAAGTAGTAAAAGCAAAATACGAGAACAAAAAAATGATAAATGTAAAAACAATTATATTGTCTAAAGAAGAAAGAAATAGCGATGAAGTTAGTGAAAAACAAGTAATATGCTCACCAGGAAGTGAATTTGACAATGCAACAAAAAAATGTCATAAAAAATGCCCGGATGGTAAAATTCGTAATAAACTTACACGAAGATGCATGAAAATATAAAAATACAACTATGATTTTGTATTTTTATTTACCAATCTAAAATAATACTTTGTTTTCCTAATTGTGGATAAAAACAATACCATTTTTTAGCTACCTGCATCGGTTTCCATATTTGATCAACTGCATATATCCAATGTTGTCGAGTATTTTCTAGTGCAATAGTTGATTCTTCAAATAAATTTATTAAATCGTCGTATATGGTATGATTTACTAAATAAGCCGATGTAGTCTGGGCTTCTATATTTTTAAGTAAAAATGGATATTTCTCATAAATATCGCCTTTCTGTAAATTATAAGCTAACATACAAACATCGAAATTCGGAATTTGTGTAAATAATTTTGTGATTGCACTTTCAAGTTCATCTTTAGAGACTGTAAAAACAAAGTCGTCTTCTAATATCAATATGTTTTTGTATTTGTTGTCACGAGCCATCTTCAAAACTGCTAAATGAGATTGAGAACATCCAATTCCATCATATGGATTGTTTATTCCAGAAAATCGTTCAAATGGTAAATCAAAATACCGCAACTGATTTTCTATGACTGTTTTTTTTTCAACATGTTTGTCTAAATTGATATAGATGATTTTGTCTATATTATTGGTCATTATACTTTGTTTACAAATACATAATTATTTTTATATTGTTATTTTATATAATCATCTAAAAAAAGGAACCGAATGAACCACCTAAAACACCATTTGCGGCGACTGGTGCAGGAGGTGCAAAATCTTGAATGCCATTTCCATTTCTCATCATAAAATCATAGTTGTCACCATGCGCATGATTCGTTGATATAGGTGCGGGAGGAAAACCGGTTTGTGGGGAATTGTCTAAATAATCGGCTTGACTTGGTGCATGTCTTTGTGCCATAGGTTGTTTTATGCGAACACTGTCTTTTACGTTGTTTTTTGAGTTATCAGAACCATTCCACAATTCGTCTAAACGGTCAATCAATATATTGACTTTTAATCCTAGTTTTGTTTGGATACTCAATACGATAATCAAAAACGCTAAAATAACATTGGTTAATGCTAAATTATCATATTTGAATCCACTATATGTAGGAATATACGTAATAATACGGTGAATCATAATTATTCCACAAAACATGACAACCAATTGAATAAAAATTTCGGCTAAAAGTGCTATAGATGATTTATCAGGGTCAGCATCTGGTATGAATCGATTGATTAATTTATTCAGAATAACTACTGGAACAACGCCTAAAGTAGAATATTGTACGACGTTCAAAATTTCGGCTTTTCCATCTTCTGTCGTGGAAAAAACGTGATTGAAAAATGTTCTGGGATGAGATTCTTTGGTTTCGTGTAAAATTTCCATGTTATAGTATCGTTAGAAAAATATTGTTTGCGGTGGGTAGATTTAATGATTTTCTAAACGTAGTAATATTTTTAGGTATAATATATAAATGCCTGAATATTTGATTAGCGATAGAATAGTTGTTGACAAAGAAGGAGATGAACTAATGAATAATATAGTAGCTATCTGAATTTACATTGTTATTTTTTCTATTCAGTATTTATAACTACAATTAAAATGAAAAAGATTATTATATTTGGAGGTGGAATAGCAGGATTGACTGCTGCACACGAATTAATTGAATTGAATTATGATGTAACTATAATAGAGAGAAATGATATAGTAGGTGGTCTTGCGCGTACTTACGGAAGCGAAAAAAAAAAAATATGTCCGTATGAATATAGTTGGAGAGCTTATGGTAAATGGTATCAAAATGTGTATGATTTAATGAAAAGAATACCATTTAATAACAATGAAACTGTATTTGATAAATTGATTGTATTAAATGGTGGAGAAGAGACATGTAATAAAAAAATACCTAATTATGAAGACACATTTCATAACATTAGTTTTTTTGATAAAATAAAAATATATAAGGAAATATTTAATTATTATACTTCTTGTAGTGAAAGAAATAGAACGGATTATTCTAAAATTGGTATTAGAAAATATATATTAGAAAATGGTTTAGATAAAGAAACCGAAAATAAACTAGGAAAAATTGTAGGACCATATTTGGGATTTGATTACCAAAATGCCAGTTTATATGATTTATTATATTTTTTTGAAATGTTTGATAATAATGCAGATAAGAGAAATAATTTCAATATTACATCTTTACCTACAAATTATTGTTGGTTCGACCCTTGGTTAAAATATTTGATATCAAAAGGATTAAATATAAAATTAAATAATGAAGTAAAATCTTTAAATATAAATAATAATGAGATAACTACTATTATTGTGTATGACAAAATAAATAAAATAACTAATGAATTGAAAAGCGATTATTTTATTAATTGTACAGGACCAGAAGTATTAACACAATTATTAATGCCATATAAATTATATCCCTCTATAAAACCATTTTTTAATGATATAAACACAGTTGCACACAACGGTAGACAAATACAACTTTCTATCTATTATTATTTAGACAATAAGGTATTTTTATCAAACAAAAATACTCTTGCTTATTTACCAAATACTCCTTGGTTATTAATGGTTTTACCTACTGGTCATATTTGGGGGGATGACCATTTATCTAAATTTTGCAAAAAAGAAATCAGAGAGATAATTTCTGTTGGTATTTGTGAACCGTATGTAGATGGATTAAAAATTAAAAAACCTTGGTCAAAATGCACAGTAGATGAAATAAGAGAAGAAGCATGGTATCAACTTATAAATGATGATGATTTTAAAAATAATAATTGTATAGAAGATAATTTGGATTTAAAAAATATTAATATTCTAGATTTTAAAATGTGGGATTCGTATCAGTTCAAAGATGGCAAAATTGATACATATGAACCAAAATGGGCTAACAATATAAACACTATTCAATATCGACCAAAACCAAACACTCCAATATATAATTTATTTATTGGTGGAGCATATAGTGATACATCAACTGGTGTGTATTCTATGGAAAGTGCGGCTGAATCTGGTAAAATTGCAGCAAAAGAATTATGTAAATATGATAAAAAAGAGGAAAATATTTATTTATTCAAAAAAGAAAAAAGTAAATTTACAATATTTATACGGTCTATAGATCATTTTGTTTATAAAACCAATTTACCAAAATTTATAACATTTTTGATTATTGTAATTTTATTATTATTAAGTTATATTATTTATAAATTAAGTAAATTTTATGTGAGAATTCCATTTTTTTATAAATTACACCGACCTAAAAGAAAAATGAGACAAAATCGCAGTAAAAAATAAAATTAAATCTCTTGATTCATTTCTTTCGGTATTTATAACTTTCATGCACGCCAGTCGTCAAACGGCAGGAATAATACAAGTCGTTCTGCTTAATATAACAGGTATTTTTCGGTTGTTTATCTACTCTTTCATTAGATACAACATGTTTCTATTCCCATTATAATCTCGGTTTATTAGATGTGAATGCGATGACTTACTACACTTTTCGCAAGTTAGTAAATAAAATCATTATTTTGCAACAAATTCCATGATCATAGGAAAAACCTGGGAAATCGCATGTGCGCAAGCAATGGCTACATATCGATGTTCTTTTTGTGTTCCATTACCACTACGTAGTTGAATATAATGAACCCATGACCGAAGAGTGCCATTCATATATAATCGCGATAACGTCATACCCTCTGGCAAAACCGCGCGGGCTTGTTCTTTCGCAATACCATTTGATATAGCCCATTGATATGTTTGTTGCGCGGTTTGCATCACCTGTTTTTGGTGTGCTTCCCATTCTGTATGTAGCTGCGAGTTGTCAGTTGCAATACTATTTTGACGATTTTTCGTGTCTTGAATGCGCGCTTCTTTGCATTCGAAACCTAAATCGGCAACAGCATACCGCTGTGAAAATTCTTGAAACGAAAACGAACGATGGCGTAATATTTGTCGAGCAATATCACGGGTTGTATTGATTTCTAAACACACATTTGCCATTTCAAGCGGCGACCAGTGCTGGTGATGAATCAGATATTTTATCAATTTTTCATTTGTTTCCGTATGTGATTGATTTGCGGGATTGGATACTCTAGCACAATATGCAATCATATCCTGAACAGATTGCTCATTATCGTCGGCAGATTTTGAATAACTAATTAATTTTACAACAGTCATTTTGTTTTGAATAGCATGAACTTTCTATATTTTTTACATGGGAAATATTTAGGCGAATATTTATTTTTGCGTTATAACTATTTAGACAAATCATTATCCTATAATATACAAATTCAATGAATAGTGCTTTATCTTCCGCAAGAAACCGCAGGGCGCCGATTGGAGCAAATGAACAACCAAATATTCCACCCTCACCGTATCCATCTCAAAACAATGGATTAACATTACCGCAAGTAATTGCAGTTGTAGATAAACGTCTCATCACATTAGAGAAATTTATGAAAGAGCAAACCGAATTACCCCCTGATCAAAAAAATAACTACGACATGCCGTCAAATCTAACTTCTATAGTCGATGAATTCAATACACGATATTCTATTTTAGCTGAAGAAATCGACACGATGAAAAATATGTTGCTGAAATTACAATCCTTTACAATGGAAGTAAACAAGACTCTTTTAGACGAACGTATACGCATTTTTTCAGACATAGACACAATCAATACAAGTTTAGACATGAAGCGAAATATTAATTTCGACAAAATAGAAAATATCAATGGATTTTCTCCTAAAATGGATTATTTAGAACAAACTGGTGAATTTTCCATGTCAAATGAATTCGCAAATTACAATAAAGAATCCAAGGGAGCAGCATTATAATTATGATTACGCTAAAATATATAAAAATAATTTCAAAAAATATATAAATAATCAATGGAAGAATCCGATGAAATTTTAAGAAAAATAGACGAACTAAGAAATCAATATTATAGTCAAAATGAAAAAAAAACATTGTTCAAAAAGAAGCAAAAAATAGACTGTGCAAATTCAATTGCGCAAAATTTCGATATTAATACATTAATTCAATCTACAGTTTTCATAATTCCACAAACGAGTCATGTCTATTTTAATTATCCATTGTTCAAGACGTATGCTACATGTGAGTTGTATTGCGATATAATAACACATACGTTGAATATATTGAATAATTGCATTAATAATTACGGAGTATTTGAAATGCATGTGAATCTCAATACATTTTCGGTATCCGCGATGGAGCGATACAATGATGCTATACGTCTTTTTTGCGAAGAATGTCTCAAAAATAAAAAAGAATATTACAAAAAAATATCACGCATGCATATATATCATGTTCCGGGTGTATTTGATACAATATCAAACATATTAGATAAATATATTAACCCTGTAATAAAATCAAAAATCAAAAAATATGCAAAAGAAGATTCTGAAATTGTTATCAAAAAATTATACGATTTGTGCAATAAAATTGAAGAATAATAATACCCATTTGATAGATGTATTATTATTGTTTGTTTGTCAAAGAAATCAATTAAACAAATCCGCAGTTATTATATCATACAATGAACATCACAATTCAACAAATCCACAAAGCCGACATATTCGCCGGTATTTTCCAACACATCAAGGTATTTACCGAACAGGTGAATATTCTGTTTGAAAAAGACCGCATGTATGTGCAAACCATGGACGGTGCTCGAGTGTCCATTATTGAAATGGAATTGCCGTCAGAGTGGTTTGATAGTTATGAACATAATTCACCTACAACTATTACATTAGGCGTGAATGCAACCATATTGTTTCGTGTTTTGAATTCCCGTGAAAAAACGCAATCCATACGTATTCTTTATGGAGAAAATGGCTGCACTGACCGATTGAATATTCATTTCACGAGTGACAACAAATCGGAATTCGACAAATTTTTCGATATACCCTTGATTGATTTAGACACTGATATCATGGGTATACCAGAAATCGAATATCAAGCGGAATTCGCTCTGTCATCTCCTCATTTCTCGAGTGTTATAAATCAATTACAAATGTTCGGAGATACAATGGACATTGAATGTAATGAAGACAAAATCATGTTGTGTGCAAACAGTTTAGACAGCGGTAAAATGCACGTCGAAATTAAAATCGATGATTTGAACGCCTTCGCTATCGATGAAAATAAAAACATCAACGTGTCATTTAGTTTACAATATTTACACAATATTTGTTTGTATAACAAACTGGCAAAAGAAATTGAAATCAAATTGAGTGATTCTTATCCGATTCAAATTGTATATGATTTAGGAGGAGAACAAGGTCATAACGGAAAAATCAAATTCTTCTTAGCACCGAAAATAAGAGACGACGAATAATTGCATGCGACCATCCCATTCAATGCCCTCATTGCGTTTATTGATTTCTTTATTCATCTATCTATTTTACATAAAAATGCAATCCCTAATAAGTATCATTATTTTTTGTATAATAGTATTTTTTTATATTCACATCAATTATCAATTAAAAAAAAGTGAAGATTTAGAAATATATGAAGCGGATTATACCACGAATGCGCATATTCAAGAGATATGCAATGTAAAGCAACCATTGTTATTTCAATTTAAATTTGATGAATTAGAGAACTTGACGCCTGAAAATATTGCGAAAATGGCAGGTTCTCATGATTGTAAAATAAAAGATACAAATGATTATTATGGCGATTCGACCGCTTCCAACACATCGATTGATTATGTTGTGTTCCCGTTTCAAACCGCTCACAAACTATTCATGCGAGATGCAAAAGCACACTATTACACAGAGAACAATCAAACCTTTATAGAAGAATCGGGATTGATAAAAAACATACAAGAAGTCGACGATTTTTTGAAACCGAAGTTTTGCATGCAAACGAAATACGATTTGATATGTGGTTCAACCGAGACTGCGCTGCCGCTACGATATCATACAAATGACCGAGTTTTTTTGATTCCCACGAGTGGACGTATTCGAGTAAAAATGACCCCATGGAAAGCTCGTAAATATGTGCATACTATCCACGATTTTGAGAAATACGAATTTCGTTCTCCCATCAACGTATGGAAACATCAAAAAAAATACGAGCAAGATTTTGAAAAACTGCGGTTTTTAGAATTCGATGTTCTCACCAACCACGTTTTGTATGTTCCTCCTTATTGGTATTATAGTATTCAATTGACTGAAAATACTTGCGTAGCGACAACCACCTATACTACGATTATGAATATAATTACACATAGTCCCGAGTGGGGTCGTTATTTTATACAGCAGCGAAACATTCGTAAAAAACTAGCAAAAACGCTGGATATTAGTGCGGAAATACGCGACAGCGAAGAATCCGTCCATGAGAATGGTGAAATCGAAATTGCGGTATTGTAATCAATTTTTTATGTATTCGAGAATATATAGTCGTTGATAATCAATATGATTACAGATATTGATATACCCAGAGACATAATCCATATAATATTAGAATATGACGGACAAATCCGACATCGAACCGGTAAATACATCAATGCAATACCGAAGACTGACGGCCGACGCAATATGATAGACGCGATTCTAATAAAAAAAGCAGAATTCCTTGAAAACGCACAAGTGGATGGTGCAACATGTTTTTATGAAGTCACCTTTGAAAATGAACCCTGGATGGGATTGTATTATGATTGTAACTGGTCGCAATCCGACATTTTTGAAATATGTTTTTACAGTTACAAAAATAACAAAACGATTCTCAAGCATAAAAAAATTGCCTAATAAGCATATATATATAGAGTTCAATCCTTTAGCATGATATTTTCTTTTCGATGATTATATATATACTATGCAAGGATACAAAGAAATTGCGTTATCCGGAGTTGTGTTGTTATTATTAGATGCAGCTTATATAACACTAACTAAATCATTGTGGGGGGTTCAAATAGCAAGTATACAGCGTGTATCAATGCAAATACGCGTTCTCGGTGCAATAGTATGTTATACGTTGTTGATTCTAGGATTGTATTATTTCATTTTGAGAACACGTCGTAGTCCTTTTGACGCATTTTTATTGGGATTGTTGGTTTATGGCGTTTTTGACTCCACAAATTATGCCATGTTCAAAAAATGGGACTGGAAAATTGCGGTGATGGATACTTTATGGGGAGGCGCGGTTTTTGCGATGACTACTATTGCAGTTTATAAACTCATGCGTTGATAGTTAGTATGTGCTAAGTGTATAAATTATGGTGTTATAGGTTTGTGATGATTTCCTCATAGGATATGTATCTACCGCTTCATTTACAATTATATTTTTGAATAATTTTCATAAAAGTCATTCCACGTCCATTGTTTAGTTTCCGGGAAACGTAAATCTAACACATAAGCAGGTTGTTCATCTGTGTCATAGTAGTATTTTTCATAGAAGGCGTCCGTTCTGGTATCGTCCTCATCAAATACCACGGTCTCATTGTCATGGTCCATTTTCCCCCCATGTTTTCGAATGCGTTTCCACCACAAAGGAGATGCGCATGCAAAATACATCCATTGTTCTCTGTATAATCGCAACAGGGTGTCTCGGTCAATTTCGGCGTGGTCATTTTCAAAAATGGTTGCGCACTGATTGCGAATGTGATATTTTGTAAGACTCGGATGTGTGAGCAAATATCGAGGAGTTGTCGTTTCTAGATTGACATATTTCATCACATCTTTTTCCTCTAAAATGACAGTTATGTTGGTTAAAATTTCGTCAGCGTTGAGTGTCGTCGCTGACGAAATTTTCGCAATTAGGTCTGGTTCTTTGCAATATGCTTGTATGAAAGGTCCTATTGTATATGGACGTTCACATAAATACCATACAATGGTTCCTACTGTCCAATAATGGTCGTGATTGTTATCCCATTTTTGTTTTTGCGTCTCCACAAACCGGGCACATTTTTCATTGTATTTTGTACAGGCCATATTTTGCAATAAACAAAATGTTTCGACCTCTAGTCCCGAAAAATACAATTCATATACCCAGTACAAGGATTCTTCGCGTTGATGCTCCATTATAGAAAGCATTAGAGACGATTTCACATCCTCAATCAAATACAAATACCGGGTGAATCCAATATGTAATTCAGTATATGCGTATGTCTTTTCGATAAGTTCAATTTCGATATTTTGTGTCATAGTTTATTTTTGTCATCATCAATCGGGACAAAAATAAATCAATTTTTTCCTGAATTTATGATGATTACTCGGTATTTTTTTCTGCTTCAGGGTCAATGGTAATATTTTTTGTGAGTTTTTGAGCGAGTGTTTCCAAAATACTGGCTAAAGCAATATACATACAAACGACGAAAATACTGATAATCAACAATATATATGGATTTTTGAATCCAATAAAATCATTGATGAATGATACAATTTTTCCTAAATACATGCGCGCTAAGGTAACGGAACAAAAAAGCATAACTAAACCAGTTGATATACCTGTTACATAACCATAATATAACGTATTTTTCGAAACCAAAAGTAATATACCAATATATGCTAACAAATCAATAATCATTTCCGTTGTTTTGTCTTTTATTGTGCATATTTTATTTTTAAAAATATTCTTTTGTTGAATGATATCCGCGTCAATGCAATCGCGATAAAACCCAGCAAACAATGGAAATTTTGATTCTTTAGGAATCACAGCAATTTCATGTGCAAAAGGCAATATAAGAGATGCATAATGAATAATATTCGCGGATGTAAAATTCATTCTATATAATAGTTGCATATTTATTTTTATAGTTGCGGATTTTGTTTCACGAATCTTTTGTAAAATGTCTTGTAGGTGTTTTGTAATTTATCGTATTTCATGTTGAATTTCCCATCCATGAAACGCATATCGATATTTTCAACCACAAGTTTGTCTTGCAACATGGTGGTCTTCATCATTTTTTCGGTGAGAGCATCCCCCGCCGAATTTTGCCAGAAATTACGATATGTTTTCACGAAAAGTTTGCTTTTTGTTTCGCTTACTGGAAGTGCAAATGTAATAACTGTGCTTACATAATTTTCAAAAATAACACGAGCCACGGTAGTATGGGGTAATACAAATTCATTTTCGATTTTCAAATTGCGAATATTGAATATTTTTTTGACCATGGAGTCTTTCCCAGATTCATACAAATAAGAAGTTTTGAAATGATAGGGTGATATTTGTTTCGGAGGTAATTCTTGTGTAGGCGCTGGATTCTGTCTATTTCCAAATGTGTGAACAAATCCGATGTGCATAACATCGAGCGAATTTTCACTCAAAATGCGCGCATAACAATCGAAATCCATTTCTAAAAATACACATGAGAACCCATTATTGGCTTCCGGTTCATCGAATATATTTACCTGCAAAGGTTGAGTGTGCAAATAAGTAGGAAACGTATTCAGATACACCCATCCGTTTTTTTCGACTACAGTATATTTAGACGAATCATATGCTGGTAAAGTATTTGGAGTGGAATTATGATATTGTTGAAACGGAATCCCTGGGACGTTTACTAATTTGCCATCACCATTGTATTCATATCCATGATAAGGACATGCTAAACATCCCCGGATTAATTTACCATTGGATAAAGATGCACCTTTATGTGGACATACATCATCAATTCCGTAATATTCGCCAGTTGTGCTATTTCTCCATATAGCATAATTATTACCCCATACAGTAGCTTTGAACGCTTTTCTATAGGAAATATCCGAAGGAGTTCCTATAACATACCATTGTAAATCGTATTGTTCTTGTTCTGATAATGGGTTTACTGGCGATAGCGATGGATTCGACGAACTCGGTGCATCGGATGCAACAATATTATTATAGGCATGATGCTCCATTTCAATAATCGGATCAATCAACATATTATCCGCATTGTATTCATTTGCGAATCGATTCAATGACCGGGCAATTTTGTTAAATAAAAAACCATGGGCAAAAGGAATCAAACATAACAAAATGTATCTGAAATTCATGGTAGAATCTATATATTTTAATAATAATAATTAATCTCTAACTAAATTATAATAGAATATAATATGCCTAAATCCAGGAAATACAATACAAAAAGTCGAAAAACGGTGAAAAATGTCCGAACAAAACCCATAAAAGCAAACATCGTGCGTTCCTTTTTAGAAATACTGAATGCAATCAAACTATATCACTGGAAAACCGAATCCTATTCACAACATCAAGCAACCGACGAACTACACGAAAAACTGAGCGAACTGGTCGACCAATTTGTCGAAGTTCTCCTCGGAAAGGAACAGTCGGCATCAAAATCCTCACATAAAAGCCGAATCACGATGGTTGAAAAACACATGAAAATGATGGATTCCACCGGTGAGCGAGATTTCATTGAAAAAATACATCACTATCGCACTACCTTGATAGATATGAACAAAGTATTAAACAAAAAAACGGACAGTGATTTGCTAAATATTCGCGATGAAATGTTGGCTAACATCAATCAATTCTTGTATTTGTTGTCGTTTGACAAATAATCCGACAGCATTCCTTGCAATCGCGGCATCGGTGGAACGTTCTCCGGATATTTTCCGTATATTTCAAAATGACGTTGAGACGGTATAGACCCCCTCATGCGAAGAACATGCATACGTTGAGCGAATACCTTTTTCCAGCGTCTTTGTATAATACGAATCCAGAAGGTTTTTATTATACACGTGTAATAGTCTTGTTTGATGGACAACTGAATAATGTCGATTGCAGGAATCTGGTGAGTTCTCACAAGAGACGTTTGATACAAATATCCACGAATAACGGGGGAATCATATCGGAAGAATATTTTTGGAGAAATCGTAGCCATTAACAAATAATGGTTTTCGGCAGGCATATGCAACGCATTGCCGATGTAGTATGCGCGGTCGGTTTTTTCCACGTCTTGAAAAGGGCCGTCGATTGTATCAATCGTTTCAAATATTTGCTCCACTCTGTTGTATGGAGATACTGCAACGGGTTCTTGTGCAAAAGGTGACATAGTTGTATTTGTTTATGCACACTATGGGTAGGGGGCTGCTGGATTCAATTTTATCTCTTTCCTATTTTCATATTTTACATTTCAAAACGTCCAGGTTGACATTCAAAACAAGAGAAATAGGAAAGAGATAAAATTGAATAGTTGTTTCATCTAATTTTTATCGTCAATACAAAAAATGAATTTACTTTTATTGCCGAAACAATTACAAGATTTGATAGGCGAGTTCAATGTAGAACATCGACCATCAATGCGAGTAGTAATGGATGAATTGAACCGCTATTGGATTTGGCGAAATGAGAAAAATAAAGACTGCAATAATTGCGGTGGTGATGCAGACGAACAATATTCAGAATATATATTATGGAGTAAATACAACTTTTGCGGAGAATGGTGTCGTCATGATTTTGAGTATCATCTACGTAAAAGCTATAGAGACTATGAAAAACGTAAAACCTTGCGAGGATAAAAAATAATGGAAATTCAAATGAGCCGATTTCGAATCCACACTTGTAATCACAAATCTCACAATTGCAAATCAAATGGTTACCATATATGGTATCAAAATATTTAGGAAAAAATAATTATATAGCAATAAAATATAGAAATGAGTTATCGAGGATTTTACCGAAGCTATCCGCTACTTGATAACCGTCTATACGGAACATTGAACGAATACGCCGAATTAAATGACGTAGCAAATAAAAACAATTACATCTATGCAAATAGTGTTGCGGACAATTATCGCAAACGACATGATTGCCACCATGACCGCCCTCCTAGACCATCCCTCTATAGTTTATATAGCACCCCTTACGCCTATCCATACACATCGCCTTATTTGAATCCATATTTATATCCATATGCAACTCCTTATTTGAATCCATACGGATATAGATATCCATATTTTCCATAATTGTTTCGATTTTTTTCGGTTTTTTTTCGGTTTTTTTATATCATCTTATAGTATAATAGGTATACTACTATAAAATGGCCGGATTATGCGCTTGTGTTGGGTTATGTACTTGTTTGGTTGTATCAGCTACGGCTGCATGTATAGGGTGTGCTATGAGTTCTCGTTCAATGGATGAGGTCAAATACCTACCAGAAAAATCGTCAAATGGAAAAATATAAAATAGAATACTATCTGTATAGTATCCATGAACTGTATTGAAAACAAAGATTCAAACGAAATCAAAACAATAATAAAAACCATTGAAAAAAACCTAGGTGAAAATGACTTTGAATCCGCATTTTTGTTGTTTTTATTATACATTGCAAGGTTAAGTCAGGATGACAGAGACGGATTCATTATACATTTTCATAAATATTTTCGGAAAAAATATTCTTAAATGAGGTGAGTATTCAATTACAATGTATGAAAATACCACTGCATATATGCAGTCAAAATTACAAATGAACTGTCCACACCAGATACCCGAACAAAATCAACTTCAATATAAGGACGTTTTTTTATATAAGGACGTTTTTTTATCATCATACTATATACCATGTCAGAATATTCAAGTAATGTATCAAAATTACCGAACACCCCTCCTCCTACTATCTTACCCGATGGTAGCACAAAGGGGAAATCCATTGTATTAGAAGATTCTACTCAAAAAAAGATAAATCCAGTAAAATATTACGTAAAGTTCTCTTTTGCCCTTACATATATACTATTGTTGACCACCGCGACGATTACAATAATAGAAGCATTGAGAACAAAGTCGCCGTATGTCCGGCATATTCTCAATTTAGAAACCGCAATTTCCATTGTCGCCGGGTATTTTTATTCCGTTTTCGTAAGTCAAATTGAAAAATTTAGCGACGAAGGAGTGGAAATCGATTGGGCAGATATAACAAAAACGCGTTACATTGATTGGTCGATTACTACACCTATGATGTTGTTAGCCCTATGTTTAGTATTGTCCCACAACGCTGGAAAAACGGTTTCATTAAGTGTTATAGGAATTATTGTATTACTCAATTATGCCATGTTATACATTGGTTATTTAGGTGAAAACAAAACATTGGACCGATACATAGGAACTATCCTCGGATTTATTCCGTTTGTAATGATGTTCTCGATTATCTATTATCAATACGTAAGTCCAGGTAAATCCTTTTCAAATAATGTATTGTTTACCATGTATACTGGTATCTGGTCCCTCTATGGCGTTGTGTATATGTTTAACGAGGAATACAAAAACATTGCAATGAATATTTTAGATTGCAGTTCGAAATGCTTGATCGGGTTAGGACTCTGGGCATACTATGCTAAAATTATTACTTTATAAAAATGAAATAAAACTATATCACCTAAATTACAAAGGGTATAAATAAAAATAAAATCGATATTATGAATTTATTTGTATTGTTGTCAAAAAAAATAATATTTCCGGAAATGGATATATCGGAGGATAATAGCGAGTTTGATATGTATATAAAAATATTCAATGATGGAAACTCCGGTTTCATTCGTTCAGTGTATAAATTCATGATTGTCCATTATTATTTATCGAAGTCTTCGTCTATACCATTCCGTTGCAACCTAATTGCAAACGCAAACGCAAACGCAAACAAAAATGTCCATGAAAGACAGGATAAATATAATTTTTTGAAACGAAACGTGGAAAATGTTTTTTTTCAACAGGCAGAAAAAGACCAGTTTCTCGATTATTTTTGCAAGATACAAAAACATTATTTTGCATTCTCGCGGTTATTGAATGCATGGAAATACAAACGTGCCCAGGTGACAGTTTCTGATGATTTGTATTTGAATCCATTAGATGCAACTGGGAAAAACATTTTCATCGTTGTGCAAAATCAGAAAAAATACTTGTTTTCGATTGCAAACCTGATCAATATGGTAAACAATGCATTGTCTCATACATGTCATTTTTTCGCATCACCATTGATTTTGAAAAACCCGTACAATAATGGTGTTTTCAATAAATCGAATTTATACAATTTGTATTTTGCTATCAAACAATCCACCTTTATTATGCCTGCATTGTTTCACTGTTATTTTTTAGTAAATTTTGATATTAGTCGCTTTCGCGAACAATATGAAGGAATTATTCGAGAAGTATCCATCGAAAATTATGTTAAAAATACAGATTATAATGTGTTATACAATCATGTTTTTACCATGATGCAAGAGCATAAAGGTCGTATATTTATAGATCCCGATTTTCCGAAAGAAGATTTAGTCAATATAATGAGACCGTATTTACGATTGTATTATGTGTCAATGTATTCATTAGACGAATACAAAAAATTAAATGCTTTTTCTGAATTGCATAAAAAATTACACAAATTTTATAAATATAATCCTAAATTCGGTAGAAAAATAAAAAAAAGTGTATGTAATTCTAACTTCAAAATTAGTTATAAAACTATGTTCAATGATCATCATATCGATTATTATAAACCTTTATCTACGGAAGATTTCATGAAGACACATCAAGAATGTGTGGATAATGATTCTGGTAATTCATCGGATGAAGAACCCGAAGTGGCATTAAATTCAGAATTCAATACTGGTTCAAATAATACTGATTCAAACAATATATATCACATGCTTTTGTTTGAAAATAACACAAACGTACAGTCACCTTCCGCATTAAATCATAACGTATCTAATGATGAATCAGCGTCTGATTCTGATTCCGATGCTGATTCCATTTCAGATATTATTGAACGTAGAAGAGATCGTTATCAGTTCAATATCGATGATGAAGAAACGACCGAATATCAACAAATAATACGAAACATATTGTTAGCGGATGAAAATCAACTACCTGCAGAACAACCGAGTAACAACTACATAATTGAAACAGAAGAATCAGACACGGAAAGTGAATCCGATGAAATGGTTGTTATCATTTCCGAATCGGAATCTGACATGGATGCGGATGTCAGTGACGACGATGACGAATAAAAAGTAGATTTTGAATTATAAGTTCATAATCTAACTCGATTATACATACAAACTCTGACAAGTAGTAATGTATTTCAAAATCATTCCTTCAATTTCGCTCAATTTGTGTAATAGGTTTATTTGATTCATGGCTTCGGATACGCACATTAGTTCTCGGGAAATGGTCGCGATTTTCAACATGGCTTTCGTGAAATCCCCGATGGAAACGTCCAGATTGCATTGTAGTTTTTCGATTAATTCTTTGCATTGTGATTCGGTATTGCAATCGCACCATTCCGCTGCATAATCGATTATATCATACATAAGAGCGTCTTCGTATTTGATTCCAGTGCGAACATCGGCATCGATTTCTTTTTCTTGATAGAATGTATACGATGATCTCAATTCATTGATTTTAGCTCTCAAAAACGAATTCTGCGTGCAGGGCACGCTTAGTTTGACATCATTTGCCACATTTACGTCAGTAAAACATGAAAACAACCCGACCAATTCTTTCGCAGAAAATTCGGCTAAATAATTGTTTTGTATGATAAATTTTGCCATAATAAGGGGATGTATTTCTGCGATACAGGATGCTGCTATTCCCATCTCGGTGAAATGATAGTCGATAACTGCGTTCTCGTTTTGTATGCATACAAACCCATCGTCCAGCAATACGGTGATGATTTTATGGGTTTGTTCTAGTATGAACATTTCTGAAAAATCGATTTCGGCCTGTTGTGTGTGTTTTTGGTCTTCCATTTGCAAATATTCGCGCACTTTTTGAACATCGGATTTGATGGTGGAATACTCATCTTCGAGTTCGCTAATTTCGCGTTCCGTTTCGCGGCGTTTTTTGTTGGCGAGTAGTTTAACGGTATCTTGTAGTTGTGCGTAATGGACGCATGTTTCATAGGGTGTTCTCAAACTATGAACTATGGCTTGTTTTTGTTGAATCTTTTCGGATAATTCGCTTAGACTGGTTTTTTGAGCATCGATTGTGCTGTTGATTTCGCCATAAATCATCGATTTTTCTGCAAATTTATAGAAGTCGCTAGTTTGTCCATTTTTAATCAGATTCAAAATCATCTGGTATGAAATATGGAATTTCGACGTTAGTTTTTGAGGTTTTCCGCACATTATTTTTTTATAATCCGACAAAATCGGGGTATCAAATAAATTATTGAGATGAATCACATATCCGATCGTATCAATCGACCTGCGTCCAGCTCTGCCCGCCATTTGACTATATTCATGTGAATGAAGGTATCGTTCGTTTTCTCCGTCAAATTTGACCAGACTTGTGAAGACAGCGGTTCGAATAGGACAATCCAGGCCGATTGCAAATGATTCTGTCGCAAAAAGGAGTTTGATGTATTTTTTCGAAATCATGAATTCTACTATTTCACGTAATATAGGTAACATACCGGAATGATGAATACCGATACCCTTTTCTAAAAGAGAAACCACGAAATTATATTCGGGCAATTGTAAATATTCGTGATGGTTAGGGAGTTTTCGGACGATTTGTTCACATTCTCTTCGAACAATATAGGAGACTTTGCTGTCGTCTTCTAAAAGGGGGACGGTAATCTCCGAGGCGCATTGTTCGACCTTTTTTCTGGAAAATACAAATGCGATTGCGGGTAACATATCACGGTCTCGCAGATGGAGTGCTACACTATTGAGAACATGTTGTCTTTTCATGTGAATTTTTTTGTCGTCCATGATTTTACGTAGTTTCATTATTTTTTTGAAAGTGGTCTCATTGAAATTATTATGGGCGTCTTGTAACAACAATGTGGTATTAGTGTTATCGCGGATTTCCTTTTCGAGCTCTTTATCTTTCATTCCTTTGAAAACACCTTCGACGGTTGTCAAAAATGAATAATGTGTAAGAGGTACAATGCGATGGGTCGTAGAAGACAAATACACTGTTTTTGTATCGGCTGGCGAATTCGCATGTCTTCCACTTTCAACCCATTTCGCAAATCCAGCTGGATTATCAATGGTTGCAGAAAGCATAACAAGTTGAACGTCTTTAGGAAGCATAATCAAACACGATTCCCATGTTTTACCTCGGTCGGGGTCGTTGATATAGTGAACCTCGTCGAATACCACACATGCTAATTCGGTATTGATATCGATGTTGAAGTCAAGTGTGGTTTTACTAGATTCCGACCCATCATTTTTGAACAAATAATTCATCAATATTTCGGTAGTCATAATCAAAACGCTCGCGTCGGGATTCGTTTTTATATCTCCGGTCAAAATTCCAAACGAAATATGAGGATATTTTTGTGTAAAATCATAGTATTTTTGATTTGACAAGGCTTTGATGGGAGAGCAATATATCACTTTTTTGCCCATTTGGGTGAAATATTGAATAGCAAATTCCGCTGGAAGCGTTTTTCCACTACCAGTATTTGCAGTGATCAATGAATGATGACCATCAACGATAGCTTCGATTGCGTGTTTTTGAAAATCACTCAGTTCATAGGAAAACCGCGCAAAATGTTCTCCATAGACGGAGTCATTTTCGTCGGGATAATTGTAATTACAGATTTTTACCATGTTGTTCAATTGTGTATAATAAGTATTATACATAATTTAGGAAAGCCAAAAATCAATTTTGTGGGGTATCCATTCGGTGTATTATTCTTGCCAGGTAGTATAATATACACCACTATTACATAATGCATTGTTTCCCAAAAGGAACCCGTAAAAATAATATTACTGGTAATTGCGACAAAACTGATGGCAAAAAAAGAAAACTAACAGAAAAATTACATCATCGAAAAAAACAGATACAAAGAATCAATTGCTACTAAAGAACATACTTGAAATTACAGCAGAAATGCTGGCGTATTGAAGATGAAATCGAAAATGTAGACACTGATAAACTGAAACAAACGTTGATTTGAGTATTTATTTTATCATACCACTATATATTTAGCGTTATTATGAACCTGCAAGAATCTGAAAAGATAATGGGGATACCAGTAGGCATTTATTATGGACAATTCGAACGAGTCAATGAACTAAACACTCGCTTAGTCACTCGCCAATTTCCCGACGTAGTCCTTCAACCTAATTTTGACCCTCGACCACTCGCTACGAAATACACATTTTCCCCATCCTACCCAAAACCATCCGTCCCTATTCAAAGAAACGTCGACCATGTAGTTGAGCTCAATTTCAATCCAGGAAGTAGTCGAGCACCTCCGCAAGGTTTTTTGAACAATGTTGACAAAGAAACTATTTTAAGAAACCAGGTATTCGCATTGCAACATGGGGCCGACCAAGGAGTTTTCGTCCCATCATCCAATAGTGATTTATACAAAACCACGATTGTATCTACTCCGGGTGAACCGCAACCTTTTCCGAGTCTTTTTTTGAAAGGGCAATTCGCAGTGACTGAAAATCCAGTCGAAGGAACAAAAATCGGCAAAAGCGTATTTTTCAACCATACCCGAACACAATTGCGAGAATAATGGGCTCGTAAAACTATATGTATATAATATAATACAAAAACATGAGTGGAATATTCGAATACATGAAATCCATTATTTTCGCAAAAACGTCGAATAAAAAATGGCTGAGACTATTGATTGCAATAGGAATCGTTGCAGTTCTCGTAATTATATTTAGAAAAAGTAATCCAGTAGAAAAAACCGAAGGATTCGACCAAACCGGATATTTCGCGTTGAAACAAAATGACGAAGTATATGACGATTTTTATGCTCGGATGTATTCAAATATCATGGATTGCGAAAACCGTGCGGAATTTGAAATGAAAACGGTGATTGATATGACACATCCATCGAAATCAAATAGTGTTATACTTGATGTCGGTAGCGGAACCGGTAATTTAGTCGAAATATTTAGAAGAAAAGGATATCGAATATACGGAATTGATAAATCGCAATCCATGGTAGATGCACAATTATCCCAGTTTCCTAAATCTGAAACAAAATGCGGCAACGCAATCAACCCGATGGAATTTGAACACAATACATTCACACATGTTCTCTGTATGGGATTGACGATTTATAATTTCGAGAACAAATCCATGTTTTTTAGGAATTGTTATCATTGGTTGATGTCAAACGGTTATTTGATATTGCATTTAGTCGACCGTGAACAATATGACCCTACAATTATAGCAGCAAAACCTTATGGAATAGAAAGTCCGCAAAAATACGCAGATATTCGTATAACACATTCAAATGTCGATTTTGAAAATGTAAAATACAAAAGTGAATATGATTTTTCCAGTGAAAAAGTAGCAATGAAAGAAAGCTTTACAGATCTCGCGACGGGCAAAATACGACAAAATGAACAAACCTTGTTTATGGAAAGTCGTGATAAAATTTTGATGATTGCTAAAATGTGTGGATTTATAATTCACGGACAAGTCAATATGACAAGTTACAATGGAGACCCCCATCAATTTATTTACGTTTTAGAAAAAATAATGTAAATCGCTAAACTATGTAAAAATACAAATATCCGATTTTGTATTTTTATTACCCCTCCCTCCCCATGCTAAATCACCTAGTATATTTACCCGTTCTCGAAAAAGAATCAACTATATATATAACAAAGACTCCTAAAAAGGTGTATAATAGAAATTCTTCGGTCACATTGGCGGTTTTCTCTTGCTGTTGTTGTTCTAATAAATGAATCATATAATTGATTCGCTCCATCAATTTATCGTCCGACCCCGAATTTCCATATTTAGCATAATATGGTTTATTTTGAGGTGATTTTGCGAACATAGTCGGTGAAGAATAACTTTCTTGATAATTGCTCAAATTTCCTAAATTCGTATCATTTGCACCGTAGTTGCTTCCTGGTCGATTTATTTCTGGCGGTTTTTGTTGCAAAGGATTGTTTGGCAAGAGTTGTTGAGGGTCCGTAGGTTTTCCGGTTGTTTCTGCCATGGATTTTCGCTGATTCAATTGAGGAGGTTCCAATGGTTTGAAATCGCCTAAATATGCTCCGTCGTTTTCCGCACTGATGGATGTTATTTTATTAATAATATCATTTACGCGAGAACTTCGTTCTTCTTGTATGATAGATGCATCGCCTATTGTAAGTGGTGTCTGGTTCGAAGAAGGTTCATTCGCAGCAACAACGTCATTTACGATGGGTTTTTTCATAGTAGGAATACGTTTTTTAACACTTTCTTCATTTGTCCATGGTGATGCTGAATATAATAATGACATAAATATATTTGTTTTACTTAAAAAATGAGTAGATAATAAAAATATAAATTATAACAATAATGTCTAATAATAATATAAGACATGGAAATCATCCTTAATATTATACCAGTTATCATAATAACCATTGTAATACTGTATCAAGAGAACATGGCAATATTTTTTCATAGTGTTTTAGGAAAACTTTGCATAGTCGGTTTGATTTTATTTTATTCATGTATTCGCATTTTATATGGTATTATAGCATGTGTTTTAGTTATTTTGTATTATAGGTCTACATTCACAATGGAGGGATTCAATGATGCTAAACAATCATTTAGAGAACAGAATTGCAAAAACGGAGATTTGATGCATAAAAATTTACCTGTTAAAATAGAAATGGCAGGTCATGTCTTTCCTGAAATAGCTTTCAAATCAAAACCATGTAATCCTTGTTCAGATACATGTGATGTCTCTATAATCGAAGAAAAAATGGCGAATGAAGAAGATTTAGTGGCACCTAAAAATTCGAATGATTGGTTTCATGAAACCTGGTCGAAATTATGGGGTGCATCATCTAATCCAGTGCCGGCTTTTCGAGTAAAGAGTGAACCTTTCTCGAATATTCTATAACAAAATGTGTTATAGATATATATGACTAAATCGACTTCGAAAAAAGGAAATAACATACTCAGTTATTTGCATAATCATGTAATGAATATCAACAACAGTAAATTGTTCGCTGGATTAATGATAATCGTTTTAAACGTTGCGTCGAAATTTGTCAACATCAAGGTAAGTAAAACCATGGAAGCCTATCTTAAATATACATTTAGCCGTGATATACTTGTATTTGCAATTGCATGGATGGGAACGCGTGATATATATATAGCACTCATTGTAACCGGGGTCTTCATGTTATGTATGGATTATTTTTTCAATGAGGAAAGTGCCTTTTGTTGTCTACCTGCGAATTTCACGGATTACCACGTATCGTTGATTAATAACGATGAGGTAGTGACCCCAGAACAAATAAAACAGGCGGAAGAAGTGTTAGAAAAAGCAAAGCAATTGAAAACCGAAAAGCAATATCAAGAATTTGCTTCTATTGCTAGTATGTAAAAAATAATATGGACATAATATAAGATAAGTATATTATGTCAAAAAAGCATGTGAAAGAATTGAAAATCATGATTGATACAAACGTTTCAAGTGAACCATTTCCATTGAAATATTCGCTAATACATAATGTATTTGCTAGCGAAATGGATGCAAAGATAAAAATGAATGAATATCCATATTTTACGGAAAAAGTCCCGTATCCGAAAGAATTACTCGAGGGCAAATCATATAATGAAGTATTGCAAATTTTTTTCAACAAAGACCAGTTCATAGAGGTGGTTGTCAATAATCAGAAACTAATAGAAACCCCGGATATTAATACCATTGAGAAAAACATTATGATTATGTTGAGTTTGTTATTTCCTACTAAATATCCAACGGCAAATAATATTAATACCTCCTATAACAAATATTTACTGAAAACCCCATATGAATTGAAATTTGATATGAGTGAATTGACCCGGGGGGTGCCTGGATTCACAAACACCACTACAAAATCGGAATATTCTTATTTGAAAATAAACGGAAACGTCAATACGGTTTCTGAAATAGTTTGGTTGAATGATGTTTTGAATGAGCCTGTATACAAAGAACTTATAAACAAACTAATTGAGTATAATGAATGGGTGAATGATACAATACCGGATATTCAGGAAGAAAAACAAAATGTCGGTAAAAAACTGGTAGACGGATTGACACGTATGGGAAAAAAATCAATTCGTATAATACAACCCGAAATTGATTTTATCAAAAGACAAAAGAAAATATTTACCAGAGACGAATTTGAAAATGAACTTAAAACTATATTGAAATTAGATGATACAAAAATACAAAAGTTGTTTCAATTCATTGATGATGAAGCATTGAAACGAAGTGAAATAACTAAAACCAAATTTGATAATGTTTTCAAAGAGGTTTCCATGAACAATAAAGACTACTTATTAAAAAAGGCATACGGTCTGTTCAAAAAATATATGAATTCAAAAGAACTATTAGAACGTTCTCGTTCATTTAGTGACATAAAGGAATTCGATGAGAATATCAATAAACTAATAAAAAATATTGAGGCATTAAACGGAAAATTCAACGACCCCTCAGTAGACAGGCAACCGTTCGACGATAATATTATTAATATAATTCAAACTATAGGAATACTATTTGAAAAAATAAAAATAAATGATAATTCAAACGATTTTAAACAATTGACAATTAAAATAAATGAAATGGTAAAAATATCAAATGAACTGACAGCATTATTGATTGTCAATAAATATATATTATCAAACAATAACAGTATTTTTGTTCATTATAATACCAATATAGAAAATGAAAACGATAAGAAAATATTTATAGGGGAATTAGAGAAAAAGAAATACGAGCCTTTCAAAAACATAGTAAATACAATAAATACTCTTTTTGTTAAAAAAAATCGTCAAAGTATGAATCCTGTATTACAAAAAATGATGAATGAATATTTTAATTTTACTGGCACCGAATTCAAAACAAATATAATTAAACCGATTCAAGCTATCAACAAAGAAAAACCAGATTTTAATGACAAATGGAATGTTTCAGTTGCGCTATTTGATAATGAAACTGATGCATCTATGAAAAGTTGTGAAATATATGTTTACATGGAAGTCATAGAAGATATAATGAATGATTCAAATAGCGGTAATGTAGGTTGTGGATTTTTAGATGAAAAATTAACTGAAATGTTCAAAGAATTGACTTCCGATGAAGATAATTATAATGTTCCAGCGAAACCAGTTAATGTCTCTGAAATTAATAGCAAACCGTCCACGCCAGTCGCACAACAAGTATCCAAGTCAGATGCACCTATTGCCGTCGCAAAAAAAATATCAGGCGGGGATGATATTCGTAAAAAGCGCGAATCGCGTAAGCGCATTCGCCGAAATAAAAAAACACGAAAATTTCAGAGTCGATATTATCGGTAAACGTTATTTTTTGATGATTTATTTGAATACTGGTTTTCCGTTGATGTAATTGCCTATTTCATCTCCTATGTCACCATCTTGTGTAATAGAATATATTACACCATTTGTTTCATTGGTTGTATAGTATTTTTTGTTTTTTATTTTGACTTCATATACTTCCTCTTCGACATCTTCGGTCTCTTCGGCTTCGGTCTCTTCGGCTTCGGTCTCTTCGGCTTCGGTCTCTTCGGCTTCGGTCTCTTCGACATCTTCGGTCTCTTCGGTCTCTTCGACTTCTTCGGCTTCCTCTTCTTCAGCTTCCTCTTCTTCGACTTCTTCGGCTTCCTCTTCTTCAGCTTCCTCTTCTTCGGCTTCTTCCTCGACTTCTTCTTCTTCCTCGACTTCTTCTTCTTCCTCGACTTCTTCTTCTTCCTCGACTTCTTCTTCCTCGACTTCTTCTTCTTCCTCCACTTCTTCTTCTTCCTCGACTTCTTCTTCTTTCTCTTCTTCCTCTTCTTCCTCTTCTTCAGCTTCCTCTTCTTCGGCTTCCTCTTCTTCCTCTTCTTCAGCTTCCTCTTCTTCGGCTTCCTCTTCTTCCTCTTCTTCAGCTTCTTCTTCTTCGGCTTCCTCTTCTTCCTCTTCTTCAGCTTCTTCTTCTTCGGCTTCCTCTTCTTCAATTAATTCATACACAATGTTTGGACATGGGTCATTTTCATCAGTTAAATCGATAATACTACCCGGTTCAGTTTTTACGGTTACATTATCATACAATCCTTTTCGCAATGGCATTTTTTTGTATTTTTTGAGTTTTTTCTTCAAAGTAGCGTTTATTAATTTCAATTCCTGATTTTCTTTCAGGATCGATTGAAACATCGGAGAAAATTTCATGTATTCGTAATTATCACGATATTTTTCATAATCAACCAACTGTTTTTGCAGTTGTTTCATCGATTTGTTGATTTTTTTTTTAAGTTCACGGTTCAAAGTTTGAATAGGATTCATTGTGATAATGAGAGTATATCAAAATAATGCTTATATTATCACAGGGTGTTGTCAAAATCAATTTTATGAATTATAGGTTTGCAGTTTTGATATAGTTTTCAAAAAAAACCATATCAAAAACAACGGTCGATAATGATTGGTGTATCCATATCTGCATCAAACATTCTAATAAGATCATTGTATATAGTGTTATAGATATCGTTGTTTGGGTATGTTCGACATGTATACAAATCAAATGCTATATAATTTTTTTCCGGGAAAGTATGAATCGACATATGTGATTCGGACAACAAATACAGAATACTAAATCCTTCTGGTTCGAATTGATGATGAGATGTTTTCAAAACGGAATAATTGTTTTTAGCGCAAATATCATTCATCAGAGTTTTCAATTTGTCTAAATCACCCATCAGCTTTTTGTTTTTTATTTTTTTGATATCACATATCAAATGTTTTCCCGAACAAACAGAGCTGGCAAACATATTTCAATAGTATTTGTATAAATGAATCTTTTAATTGTTTTCCAGTTAAATAGATATTTTTTTCCAATTCGATGGGAACAAATCATCCGTGATTACATTTCCGATTGCATGTCCGAACCATTTACTTGGATAACATACTTGTTTGTTTTTATCTGGACAAAAATATGCGCCCCACCAGCTATATGAACTGTTCGCAATTATATGACTATTGCAACAACTCATTAGCAACAATTGTTTCCAGTCTGCTATGGTATCATCCACTTTTACAAATTCAACGGTATATTGTGCAATGGTTGATTTCAAATATTGGATTATTTGATTGACATGGTCATTGTCTTCTTGTTCGCAAAAATAGACAACACGAATTGGAGCATCAGATTTTATATTTGACAACATCATATTCAATGCTTTTTCATAATATTCCTTTGGCATAACCGGATGATATTGCTGCTTATATTTGTAGTCTCCTATGCGAAAATGCATACTGATTGTGAAAACATTCCCCAAATAATCTTCAAAATCACGTTTGGATTGTGTTTGCTGGTTTTCTAAATTGATCATTTCATAAATCTGCGCCTCGTATTTTTCAAAATATTTGAATGTTTGATAGTATCCATCAAGCGCAAAACTTTTAGAAGGGTCTATCTGGGGTATTTTTGCATAATTGAAATGGGGTTCTCTACATACAGGTAATTGGTGAATTTGGGAATTCAAATACATACATGATGGATTTGCAGCTGTATAGACTATCAATGATTGTAATAAATTTGACCAGTATGTTGGACGTATCATACCGGTATGTAATTTATCGGCATATGGAAAAATGAATTCATGGTTGTTTTCTAATGCATATGCAATCGTTGCAAATATTTGAAACAATTGATTTCCTAAACCTCCTTTCAAATGAATTGTGATCATTCGGTGTGTTTGTGTATACAATAATTATAAAAACGCTTTTATGTTTTTTATAATTTTTATATTTTCAGGGGGTCACTTTTTTGTGTCTTCTATTTTCATTTATTGCGCGGAAAATCCGAATTTGTCTTTCATAATCGAAGATTTACTAGGACCTTGTTGTTTTTCGCTTTGACGTTTTACTTTATATACACCATTGTTTGCATTCGACGCGGTTGAATCGCCGTAAATGTTCAGTATTGTATCTTCGTTGTCTTCGTGCAATTCAGGTAAAATGCGCGTCAGTGGTTTGTCAATTACAAGTAACATATGTTCTGTCTTTAGCATTTTTCTATATTCTTGAATAGTGAGATTACCATAAAACTTATCTAATAAATAATATGGATTTGGTGCCGGTTTTATATTTTTCTTGTATTTGTATACCTTACTGTATATGTTGTTTAATAAATGGTATCGCTCGAATTTAATAGAATCATCTATATTTTCTTTCATCAAATAGGCAACTGCGCATTCTGGACGACAAAACGACCCATATCCGTATATTGTTCCGTCCATTTCATATTTAGGAATATAACAACATGGATTATCGTATTCGTAGGTGCACCAGAAACAAGCTGATTTTTTATCAGGTAAATTATTTTTATACAAGTCTATTTTCAATCTCTTTAATTTTGCATTAATATCTTTCAGCATTGTGGTATTGTCGTGATATACATCGGTTTCTGGTTCAATGCATTCATTCGAGCATTTTGAACATAGATTCATGGACGGAATCGGTTCAATTGTGTCTTTATAAGCGTTTTTGTTGTCTACGTTTTGTGTAATAGTATCGTATTTTAAAATGGATGTATCATCGTATGACATAATTGTTGGCGGAATATCTGGGTTGTAAGCGAGTGGGTTGGTAAATATTTTGTTGAGTTTGTCATTGTATTCATGTAAATCATTGAGTGAACATTTTAAATGTAAAATTACATTCGGAACTGCAACGGATTTTACGTCATCGTTTTGTTGTTTTATGATAAGCTTCCCTCCCTTTGGTTTTCTACCTCGTTTTTTTGCGGTAGTATTATCTGGTTCTTCAACTGTAAAGTGAATGTTGTTAGTGGTTTCTGTGTTTTTTGAAGTGGATTTCTTTTGCGGGGTTTTTGTCATAAGGGTATCTTTTTCTATGCCTCCTTTTGATATAAAAAATAAGTAAAAAACTTTATATCCATTTTGAAATGTAATTTAACCTCCGAGGGTAATTTTCGAGCGTATGTAGGTCTGAATTACCCCATCCTCCCTCCTCCGACATATACAAAAAAATATTTTTATACTCCGTTACTGGAATTACTTCCGATATTATTTTTTGCAATTAATCCGAATTTTGATTTTTATAACACTCTCTGCACAATGGCTGATAATTATCTGACCCGATAACCACTTGAGATGTTTCTTTTGTGATACGATGTGAAAATATACCAGGAGTGCCATCTCTACACAAAGAACATAATGAATTTAATTTAGTTACGGTATTACAATATGGAATTAAATCCAATATTTTTCCAAAACGGTTACGCTTAAAATCGCCATCTAATCCACACACATAAACGGATTTGCTTTTTCCTTCTACCATGGCAATTACAAATTCAAATAAATCTTCGAAAAATTGACCCTCATTTATAATTATAACATCCGCAGTTGATACTACATGGGCATCTACGTCTCCTAATTTTTTTGAAAATATGCATGGTATCATGATTTTATCGTGTGTTGATAACATTGCATCATGGTATCTGGTATCATCGGAATAATTAATTACACATACGGTTTTTCCTATGTATGTATTTTTTTTATAGTATTGAATAAGCTGCGTTGTTTTTCCTGAAAACATAGGCCCCAATATAATTTCTAAATAACCAGAATCAGACATTTGTATTTTGTATAATAGATTTAGAAATTGTTATTGTGTGATAAACCTATCAATTTTATGCTCGCGCGATTCACCCAAAAAGAAAGCATATTCGAAAAATATACATATAAAGGTTTCGAACATACTATTACAACAAAACATGTCAAACTTCGAATATCAATCATCGCAAGTATATGAATCAAAACCCTGGGTCGAAAAATATCGGCCCACCGATTTCGAGAACATTGTTCTCGATCCATGCAATCGCAGAATATTTAGGAAAATCATCGACAACGCCTATTTCCCGAATTTGCTTTTTTATGGACCCCCTGGCACCGGGAAAACGACGACAATTATGAATTTAATCGATGAATATCAGACCCGGTATTTCGGAAAAAGCAAAGGAACCGTCATTCATTTGAACGCATCCGATGAACGAGGTATTGATATAATACGAAATCAAATATATCAATTTGTACGGTCTAAAAATCTCTTCGAAATCGGGTTCAAATTCGTCATTTTAGACGAAGTGGATTATATGACGAAATCCGCACAACAAGCATTGAAAACATTATTACAGACATGCAACAACAATGTACGTTTTTGCCTTATTTGCAATTATATAAGTAAAATAGACGAATCATTGCAACAAGAATTCATCAGTATTCGATTCAATCAATTACCGAAATCCGAAATCGACAATTTCATTCAAAAAATCGCGAATGATGAGAACATTCCTATAACACCCAGTGAAATTGATGCGATACAGACCATATATCAATCCGATATACGCAGCATGATAAATTTCATACAATTGAATCAGAATTTGCAACAATGGAGTGGACATATTATTCATTCAGGGGTATGGGAAACAATAAAAAAAATGATTCATGACCAAAATGTTTCATTTGACGAATTTGTGAAAGCAATTCATAACGCAAGTATGCAATACAACATGGATAAAAAAATTTTGCTGCGATGTTATTTCAATTATTTGTTGCGCAATTATCCTGAAATTATCACACCAGAATATTTGCATACAATCGAAGAATGTATACACAATGATGCGAATATGCAAAATATTTTGCATTATTATTTCATGTATTGCCGTAAATGGAAGGAGGAGGTACCGTTTGTGTAATAGTTTATTTTTGTTTACGAATAAATACCTCCATCGAGTTTGCTCTGTCCTGGCGCGACGATGTATGATTATTTGTGGAGAATCCCACGTCAGCGTAGTATTCGTTCATTCGATTCGTTAAATTGTGTATGAAAACATTGGAAGGTGAATTTGATATAGTTGGGTCAAAACATACAGGGCGATTGTTCACTTCAAATGACGCAGCGGCGACAGAACCATTGGAATGGATATCTATCGGTGTGGTATGTTTATATATTTTGTGTTTTTTAGGCAATTTAATTTTTACATTATAGGTTGATACTACATGTTCAAATTGATTACAATCGTTATAATAGTGACATACCGTAGACATTTCTATACTATTATACATACATTTTTATATTACAAAATTGAAAATAATATAAAGACCGTTAGCAATGTAAGTATATTGAAATAGTGAAATATGAATTCGATTGATGATGAATGGTTGAATTATTTACAAAACCAGAACAATTCGTCCACATATAGGTCCGATTTTGAAAACGGGTCGATTTTGAAATCAAAAGACATAGATTCCATGTCACAAAGCATCGACGTTAAATCAGAAAACGATATTCCTAAATGTCAGGACTTGTATATTTCCACAAAAACAAAGGTGTTGTTTTTGAACAAACCCATCGACATTCAGACAATTTTCTGGGAATTGCCGGTTATTGAATACTGGAAACCGACCGAAGGAATCGTCAAAAAACAGATAAAAATCGTCAACAAAACCGAAGAAGAATATGAAGAATACAAAAAAAAACTGGAAAATACATACTATTACACTGAACGCATTATCAAACAAATCAATAACCCGCAAGCCAGGCGCATCAAATTCAAAGACGAACGTAAAATCACAATCGGCATCTCGAAAAAAGACATTATGAATTGTCGCTGCAAAATAAAGAATGCTTTTTACAATTGCTTTGCTATGATTATACGATTCAAGTTCGATGGTGTTTTTCGCGAAATACATGTGAAGGTATTCAACACTGGAAAACTGGAAATCCCGGGTGTATTGAACGTGGATATGTTTGATATTATCAAAGGAATGATTCTAGAATATTTACATCCCCATACACATGGTAATCTCAGTTTTCTAGATAACGAACAAGAAGACAATGTATTGATTAATTCGAATTTCAATTGCGGGTTTTTCATCAATCGCGAAAAATTATACTCGATTTTACGTAGTGATAAATATGGCATTGAAACTGCATATGACCCATGCAGTTATCCTGGTGTAAAATGCAAATTCTATTTCAATCAGGATATTGGCTTTGACCCTACTTTGCAAAATGGTAAAATTATAGAATGTGAGCGTGGGATGAAAATGAGTGAACTGAGTGATAACAAAAAATATACAGAGGTGTCGTTTATGATTTTTCGAACCGGTAGTTGCTTGATTGTTGGAAATTGCTCTGAAAAGGTCCTGGTGTTTATATATGATTTTATAAAACAATTACTGCGAAATGAATATTATACAATTCATGTCGTTAATGACGAACCTGTCATGAAAAATAAAAAAACAAAATTGCGAAAGCGCACAATTAACATAACACGTAAATGATGGTGATTATGTTGTGAATATATCATTTACCATTTTTTTTATTTGCCGGTCATCGTGTAAATCATATGCATCCAGTAATAAATACATCATCTTATCTGTGTGTGTATGTGATGTTAAGTGTTTTTTCCCTTTCAATTTACATATAGCACGGTAAACCGAGTCTAAAAAAACGAAATAGGTATCGGTCGAACATGCATGTCCTTTCATATTTCCAAAAACAATTGTCAAAAACATGTAATAGGTGTCATTTTTTTCTAATGCGTAAAACAATTTAGAAAAATCAATGAAATACTTATCGCAAATTGATATCAATGTTTTCAAATGTAGATTCATATTTAGGAAAATGATAACCTGTGTATTTTTTTGTAAAAGGTTTAGCAAATTCGAAATGGTCGAAGGGGGAGGACAACCAGAAGTATTTAGGAAATTCAAAGTTTGTTTGTAAACAAAAGAATAAATGGTTGAGAAATCCATATTTTGTGCAATTTGTTTGTCGCAAGCTTGTTCAATGTATTCTAAATAACAGAAAGATCCCATTTGACAATTGTGTAATAGTATATCTTTAGGAACATCATATATTACATTCATAGTGAATATGTGATTTAGCATGTTGATACCATTGTATAGGATTGTTTGGACATTTAGTAGATTTGCGATTTTGTCTGATTTGTCAATAATTATCATCATATCGATGATAAGTTTCCCATGGATTTCTATTATATCTTTCTTGGATAACATTAGGATGGATTATATTATTATTATTAGAATTTTATTCGTTGAGAATGAAATACTTTAGGCGATTTTTATGGGCGATGATTTGTATAAAAAATTTTGTGAAATAAGTATTTAAAGTAAAATGCATTAAATATTTTATATTTTCATAATAATGAGTTCACAAGTCCCCGCGAAATCAACCGAAACCGTTGCTGAATCCAAACCTGGATATCGTCTTCCTGAAAATACCACACTTCAACATGCAGCAAAATTGTCCATTGTTGAAGATAAACCAATCATGTTCGATTACTGGACTAGTTCTTTAGAAAAATCCGTATTGATTGGTGTTAAAGAAAATCAAGAGAAACTATTAGTAAAGAGCGCAGAGGAATATACCAGTCCTATTGCCAAAATTTACAAAGTCGGAACAGAATATATTATTATTACCGAAAATTCGATTTATTTAGTCGACGTTTGCATTCCTACGAAGAGAATTTCTTAGACTGATGATTTTCATGTTTTTTACACCTTTTCTCATTGAAACTGTCCATACACATTTACACCATTTCATATTTTCAATGAGAAATAGTGTAAAGAAAATTGAAACACTTTTATTATATTATATTATTTTATTATACAAAACACTATTTATCTGTAAAATGTATGCCGTTGTTAGATATAACGATTATCGTAAAGAACAAGATTTTGAAATCATTGCAACTACTACTGATGTAGAATATGCTAAAAAAATAGCATTTAATAAAATCAAAGAAAACATACAAAACATGCCTGAATGTAAAAATGACGATGAACTTTATAAAATAGAAACAGATATTGAAACCGAATATTTCCAACCAATAAATAAAGAAATAATATCTTATAGAATTATCAAAGTAAAAAAGTGTAAAAACAAATTAAAAAAAATATATCATTATACAACTAAATATGCTGTTGTTGAATTTTCAGTAGGAAATTCTGAAAATTTAGAAGAAATAGATACTTCTCTTATATGTGATGATTATATTATTGATGATGAATAAAAAGCAAATAAAAATGGAGGGAAACCTCTTTTTTTTATTTACTCCCACAATGTGGGCGTTTTGAATGAGAAAAGGTGTAAAAATACACGTCATATATGGTGTGTATTTTTTACGTGGATTTATTATTATAAAATCGCCGATAATGCATCGCATTGTTCTTGTGTTATATTGGTTGGAAATACCACATCGAATTCAATGACCATACCCCCCTTTGAATTTTCACGTATCATACCTAAGTTCGGTATCATTTTCTTCGAATTCGGTGCTATCACAGAACGATTTGCCGAATTTGTCAGAGTCATCATTTGCCCATTCAAATGTTTTATTTCAAACGAAAATCCACAGAGCGCTTCTTTCAATGAGAGTTTATGAGTATAAATCAAATCGAGTCCATGTCGTCTGAATTTTGAATTGTTTTCAATTTGTATCACGATTTTCACATCCCCTTTCAAATTGTCGTTCACAACATTTCCTTTGTCTTGCAATACAATCATTTCATTGTCATCGATGCCTTGATGAATAGGTAAATATACAGTTTCGATTTCATTGACTTTCAAGTCTCCTTGTATTACCCATCTTTCTATTTCGATGGGTAGAGAACATCCGTTGTATGCGGATTCTATGTCTATTTTCAGGGTTTTTATAATAGGTTGTGGTTTTTGCATGGATTGAAACACATTATGAAAATGTTGAGGATTACCGCCATGAAAAATGTGTATTCCAGGAAATCCGTGAATACCTTGTCCAGGCATTCCTTGCATTCCATGTCCGAACATCATGTTGAAAATATTATTAATGTCATCCATATTGTTGAAATCGCCCTGCATGAACATTCCACCACCCCCACCATTCAATTCCATATCATGTTGTTTTCTCTTGGAGGAATCGCTCAATATTTCATAGGCCTCGTTTATTTTGGGAAACAATGTCCGGGCTTCTTCGGATGGATTTCTATCGGGGTGATACTTTAGCGAAAGTGAACGGTATGCTTTTTTGATTTCGGTTTCGGTGGCGTCATTTTTAACGCCTAAAATTTCGTATAAAGATTGCATGATAATAACAATACACCAATAATATTTATATTTTAATTTAGGAAAAATATAAATAATGATGGCGTTGTTATTATAATATGAATAATATCACTTTTATCGAAAAATACAAACCCTATTACATTTCCGATTTTTTCGCGGAAGACCGTTTTTATAAAGTATTGAGAACCCTATTAGAAATCGACAATCTAAACGTTCTCTTTGTAGGAAGCACGAGTTCTGGAAAAACGACCATATTATATGCCCTGATCCGAGAATATTATGGTTTAGCAAAAAATGCGCCGTTTCCAGAGAACAATATCATGTATATCAATAATCTCAAGGAACAGGGCATCAATTACTACCGCAATGAAATGAAGACATTTTGCAGGTCCAGTAGCAATATATTCGGCAAAAAAAAGCTGATTATTGTGGATGATTTAGACATGATCAATGAACAGAGTCAGCAAGTGTTTCGTAATTACATTGATAAATATCAAAACAATATCAATTTCATATCTGTATGCACTAGTATCCAGAAAGTAATTGAAAGCATTCAATCCCGACTACATATCATCAAAATTGAACAATTGTCACGCGAACATTGTCAATCCATCATGAATAAAATCATTGATGTAGAGAACATTGTTATCGATACCGAATCTCGCGAGTTTTTACTGAAAATATCGAAACATTCAGTCCGGTCTATTATTAATCATTTAGAAAGAATCTATATTTACGGGGAACCTGTTGATATAGGGCTATGCAAAAAATTATGTTCTCATATATCCTTTGACAAATTCGAAGAAACAATTGTTCACGTGCGAGAACAAAACCTATCCGAAGCCATCGGTGTGTTGTTTTCGATTCATGATTATGGCTATTCTGTTATCGATATTCTTGATTATTTTTTCACATTTGTCAAACAAACCAAAACAATGACTGAAGATGAAAAATACAAAACCATTCCGGTGATTTGTAAATATATTACTATTTTTCATAATGTTCACGAAGATTCCATCGAATTAGCCCTGTTTGTTAATGATTTATGCAATGTTCTCAAAAGCGATATAGAAACATGAGGATTTATTTTATAAAGTAAATATAACCAATATACACCCCGTCGATGTTATATCAAATTTTCCGAAAACAAGTTCCGATTGAACTTTTGATGCAATTACTAGAAAAAATATGTTTGAAAACCGACAAATATTACTTGATTGACATGAATGCTTTCAAAATTTTGAAATATAATCATTTAGAAGACGTATTTTGCAAGCAATTGATGGATTATTATCACAGTTCAAAAACGCATTATATAACACGCGAATTCACATATAAGTCGTTTACAAACATTGTTCGTCAAATATGTAAAAGCAATGCTGTTATGTATTCATCGAAAATAAAATTCGAAAAATCCCAATACAATATTGATTATTACATTTATATAACGGCAATCCCGAAAATAATAGACAATAAAATAAAAGTGTAGTATATAATCATGTTTAGCTCAAAATATGCACAATATTATTTATTTGCATTTGGAATAATTGTTATAGCTGGATTTATGGGAATGCATTCAAAACAACCGTTTAGTTCTTCGAACGATGAATATACACTGATAAAAAAATACTTGCTGAATGAGTCTCCTCTCTATGGATTCAATAAACCGAAATTATGGATTCATTCCAAATATGAGGTTAATTCGCGTCAATGGAAATCATTTCAATCGAGAACATCTACCGATTTGAATCAACCCTATTTGCATATGACAATCCGAACCATTATTAATCATTGCAGCAATGATTTCAATATCTGTTTGATTGACGATAATTCATTTAGTCGATTAATTCCTTCCTGGGATATTGATTTAGCATCTGTTGCCGAACCCATGAAATCCCATTACCGTGAAATAGGTATGTTACAGCTATTGTATTATTATGGTGGCATGGTTGTTCCGAATTCATTTTTGTGCATGAAAAACTTGAAATCCATGTATGACGAAAATACGCAGTCTTGTTCTGGTAAATCGATGCCATTTTCATGCGAACGTGTAAACAATACTATAAATCAACTCAAGATGCCATCGATGTTCTTGCCCTCGATCTATTTTATGGGTGCAAAAAAGAACGATGAAACGATTAAGGAAGTCGTAGAATATTTGAAGATGCGCAATATGAATCCACATTTCACAGAAGAAGTCGATTTCAATGGAGATACTTCTCAATGCCTCAACAATGCTGTTAAAAACGGAAAGATGAATCTGGTGGATGGTAGAATCATTGGAATCAAAACTACTGGAGGTAAACCGATTTTATTGGATAATTTGATGGAAGAAGATTATTTAGATTTAGACGCAAATGCCTATGGTATTTACATTCCTGCCTGCGAAATATTGAAACGCACAAAATATCAATGGTTTGCAATGGTTCCGTCCGAAGAAATTTTCAACGTAAATGCCATTATTGCAAAATATTTAAAAGCGTCCATGGTTGACAGTACCAGTGAATTCACAAAACCGAAAGAAATTCGCAGTGTGATTAGTATTTAGTGATTTTTTTCGATATTCTTATTTCTCTAAATGTGTTATATTTTTCACAAAACGACTAAAGTGTTGACAATTATGATTATATAAATTCATATAGGGTTGCCATTTGAGTGATTTATACACTATGGCTTTTATTTGCGGGTTGTTGATTTTCTTATATAGGTTGTTTGATAATTGCCATGATGCAATTGGGTCCACCTGGTTCATTTTACTCCATTGTTCGATGATGCGGTCATCGTTTTCTATGTTTGTCATGACCTTTCGCAAACGAATTTCACCGGGAACATTGCGTGCAAACAACATTTTTAGAAGGGTCGATACATTCTTTTGATTGAATGGTGAGAAATCCAGCGTGTATACATAATACTGGGGTTTATCCGTCAAAACAAAAATATGATGTTGTTTGATACATGGCATAAAATGCAGCGCCGACGAATACAGAACCCGATGCATAATCTGGGAATGATAATACGATACGAAGACAATCATCAGCAATAATCTATAATACAAAATAGTCATATATACGTATAAACAGTATAAAACTTTATATATATATATATATATATATACAGATATACATACATAAAAATAATATGAACTATATCATGAAAAAACTCATCTCAAAAACTATTATTCGTTGTTCTCACGAAAACTGTCCAGTGAAATATCCGGAAGTCTGTCTCATCAATTTCCCTTCACCATGTCCGCATTATCCAGAAGCAACAGCTCTTGTAAACCCGGAAAAGGAAAACGATAAAATTTTGGGCAGATGGAAACCACACAATGATTTCAAAAAAACCGCTATAAAAGTGGATTATGCAAACGTAGACCATTGTGGTCCATGTGGGTCGGATGATGTGCGTAATATGACCAATGTTTCCCGAAATAATCTGTAAATATATATATATATACGATGGTCGGTTCGAGTATTTTACCCGTGGCCATCCGCAACGGTAACCTGTATTTTTTATTTGGCAAAGAAAATCCCCTCGAAGACAGTGCTAAAGGGTTTTCCGATTTCGGAGGCGGAAATGAACCAGGCGAATCATTATACGAAACAGCGGTTCGCGAGGGCGCTGAAGAATTAACAGGGTTTCTAGGAGATGGTAAACAATTGCAAAGTCTCATGCACAAACGCGATAAACTATTCAAAATCAACCACAAGGACCAATACCACGTCCATATTTTTTTGATGGACTTTGACGAGAACTTGCCAACCTATTACAACAACAACCATCGATTCCTATGGAAACAGATGAACACAAATGTTCTCAACGATTCAAAATTATTCGAAAAAATCGAAATTGAATGGTTCACGCCAAAAATGATGCGCGAGCGTCGCAACGAATTTAGGCCATTTTACAGAGAAATCATTGACGACATTTTGAAAAAGGAACCCATGATTCGAAAAAAATTCAATAACAAAAACAGCACAAGACGTATGAAAACCCCATACAAACGCAGCACCACGGCAAAAAATTATTTGTGAAGAGTAGTGTCATAAATAGTTTTCGGTATATTCGCTCGCTCGGTTCGTTTCGACAATTTCGAGTTTCTATGAAACATTAAGCACAAATTATAACTTGCATAAAGAGCAACCCAATACCCGTTTTCTATGTGTCTCATATATAATAGATTCATAAACAATATAGAAATTTTTTACGAATCCATCTAATAATAATGATGTCGCGAGATGTTTCGCATGACCTTTCTAAAGAATCAGTCATCGATATTATAAATGATATGTATTCCAAGTATTCAGGCAACTCATATATGATAACTAAAATGCAAAATCATATTCAGCAATTACCATTGGTTCTCGAAAATGCATACAAAAATCGCACGCAACGGCAACAGCGCATCGACGAATTAACGTTCGAACAAAATTCGTTTATTCAGTCGTTTTTGAGTCATAATCAATATTTCTATGTGAATTCGACGGAACATTTTTTCTATTACGATGGTAAACACTATAAACTATACAATGAAGACGATATTTTGTATCAAATATTGTCCACTATTACGATGGATAAACATCTCATGTCATGGAAACAGAGAACAAAGGTCTATATCATGAAACGCATCAAAGAAAATTCGCTGTTGAAATCCGTTCCTGAATCCTATACGATTCAAACCGTTTTAAATCAGTTATATCCCCATGTGTTTTCCACAAAAGACGAGGCGAAATATTTTTTAACGGTTTTGGGCGACAATATCTTCAAGAAAAACAATGATATAACACATTTTATGAATGTGAATTCAAAACATTTTATACGAGAATTGAACACCATGTGTCAAGGGTTTTTCGGAACAAATGCGTGTCAGACCATCAAACATAAATACCACGAGCATAATTATCAGCAATGTCGTATTATAACAGTATCGGATGGAATCAAAAATGAATCCCTTTGGAAATCGATGCTAAATAATTATGCATTGGATATCTTGTGCGTGGCATGTCATTATTCTATACGGTTCAACAATTCCGACGAGTTTTTGTATAACAGTATGAATGATGACTTGACGTCTAATGTGTTTTATTTGAAAAACAATACACCCGAATCCATGATGAATTCATTCATAACAGAATACCTGGGAATGGAATCGAATCGTGCGATTAGCACTGAAACACAAATCACTTGGAAAAATATGCAATATTTATGGAAGCATTTTTTAGAATCGCGCAATTTACCTACCGTGATTTTCCAGCAAACATTGAAAACCATGTTGATTCAAAAATTAGAGAACTATTACAAGGAAGACACAGACACCTTTGTAGGAATATGCAGCAAATTTTTACCTGCCATACAAAAATTCATTTGTTTCTGGGAGGAGACCGTGGTCATCGATGAGAATGAATACGAAAACGATTTCGAAATTAGTGAAATACTGTTGTTATTTCGATTGTGGTGCGAAGACCGCGGCGAATCCGTTGCTAATTTTAATCACAAACAATTGCTTGATTTGATAACGTATTTTTATCCCGAAGTGGAAATCGAATCCGAAAAATATGTTTTCAAAATGCGGTCCACGATGTGGAACAAACAAGAATCGGTTCAGGCGTTTATAGAATCCATATCGATTTCACATGTTTCCTCCTATGAAGCATATTTGTTGTATTGGGCAGATTGCAATGAAAAAAAGACGCAATTGATTGTTAGTAAATCCTATTTTGAAAAATATTTTGTTGAAAATCAGGAAGTGTTATAGCACTAATTCTTGAATGGCGTTCAATAAAATCACGGTGGCAAACATAACAAACAACAAATGCTCTTCTTTTCCGATTTTGATGGTGGTATTTTTTTGAAATAAATAAAATATCAAAAGCGCCATCATTATCATAAACATGTTCTCGAACAATCGTTTCCATTCTTTTGCTCGATTGATGTCGCCTTTGTTAAATAGTTTTGCGTAAATAACACGAAGAAGTGATAAAAAAAACAATAGTTTTATCACAAAAACCAGAACGATAAACATAAAATAGGCAGAAATTTTTTGCATAATTATATAATTTGCTTATATAATTATTACATGATTTATGGTTCACCAGAGGCTGGTGGGGATGATTGGTCTACAGCGGCTGGGGTTGATTTATAGTTTTCATCGGCTGGTAGAACGTCACCGGCTGGTGCAGCGTTACCGCCCTTCATGGAACGAGATTTTCGTGTGCTGCGCTTGACATAACCGAAGGTGCCTTTTTTGGCGAAAAATCCGTATTTTTGTAGCCGTTTTTCTTTCTTTGCAGTCTTGTGTTTTTTCTCGGAAACAATACGTCCCCATTTATTCATTGTCAAGTCTTTCTTAGTAAGGCCGCCTGTTGTTTTGTATGCGGTTCCATTGTAAACCTGGGAACGAGAACCGAATAATTCTTTGTATGATTTTCCGGAAATCATGTACATACCATTTTCGCCGCGAACTGGTCTTTTCATTATATATTGTATGGATATAAAAAATAGGACAATTGCCTAAATAATTATACAGGCAATATTTCGATATGTCTAATTGGGACGCAAAATAAAGGCAATTATATGAAAATCGAAGAAGCATGGCATCTAAATGGGGAGTGGTATCATCTTCAAATAAATCCGAATACGTCATCACGAATTATATGAATTTTTGGTAGTATAGATTGCATATTTCATTCGCGATGACGTATTCGGATTTGTTTGATTTGATTGTGTAGTAGTATAATCAGGAACAATGCAACTGGCTTGAGACGCTGACGTAGAAGACGGAGCACAATATTTAATTTTTGGATTAAATAATACACTTGCAGTTGTCGTTGTGGGTAAAATTATGTAATTATTTGCGGATGATCCACCCAGTTGAATATTATTTATGACAACTTGTTTATTATCTCCTATGTCAGGTGTAACAAAATTAGCATTGAACGAAATTATGTACACGTTGTCGCCTGGTATTATTCCACTGGTTATTACTACATTTGCTTCCGCATACAGTAACCCATCATACAATTTATTACTTGCGCTAGTAGATACAGTTAATGTCTTGGGGATTATATTACCGAATATAATATTGGTTCCTGAAATATCATATTGTGATGACAAATCACCTGACAAATCAAAACTTGATATATTGATATTGATATTATTGGCAACATTACCATTATTTGTATATATTGCTGCAATACTTGATATTGAAATATTATCATTATTTTGTATTCCACTCAGCGTAACAGATGAAATGTCAACATTGGGTGTTCTATCATATATTTTATCTTCAATTACTAGTGTCAAATTATGTTTTGTTATTATCGAAGGAATAGTTTGATTCGATTGTATTATATAATTATTACTTCCTATCAAATATCCACCATTTATCAAAATATTTCTAGCGCCTACAAATGGACTATCAAATACTGCACTCCCTCCGAATGCAATCGATTCATCAGTTAACATGCCAGTAAATTGAATATTAGAATTATCTATGTTAACAGTGCCATCATATGATTTTGTATACGGAACTATTGTCAATTGCAAAGGAACTATGCTCGATATTCCTGAAAAATAATTGAACGATAATTCGTAATTCGAGGCATCTGAACCTATTAAATAAATATTACTGACATCTACTGGCTTGTTATTTTCAACATCAGACGTTCTAAATGAAAATCTTCCTGTTGCAGATACTTGATTATTTGATATTACTCCAGATAAATCAATTATTCCGGTTGTATTTAGTGAATTATCATACGTTTTATTTGAAATAGTTCTTATAGATGGTATTAATTTTGAAGGATATATATTAGCAGTTCCATATATGATAAGTGATGGGTCTAAATAATAATTTGACGATGAACTTCCATTCAAAACAAAATTCGTCATGGTAACTGTTTTGTTGATGCCTGCGTTTTTATTATTGAATGAAGCATCACCTGTTACTCTTACATTATCGCGCTGAAGTATACCATTCAGACTATAGGTAGCAATTGCCGAATTATTGTTATCATATATTTTTGATTGTATATTTGCATTAACTGTCAGCATGGTAGGGTTTATATCTCCACTTAATGTTAAATATGTTGCATATGTATAATTTTGAACATAGGGACCTGTTATGTAAATATATCTGACAGTTATATTTTTTGCATTTCCGACCATTGGATCATCATAGTTACTATATTCATAATTTGCAAAATATTTACCAGTATCATTTGTGATTAATCCAGATATATCCAATTCAACGTATGCATCGGTAAATGTGTCATATGTTTTTGATAAAGATATTGGAATTATATCAATTTGTTTTTGCAAAATATTTCCACTGTCAAATATACTGTTGTAAATATAATAATTGATACTTGAATCACCTATCAAATATACATTTTTTAAATTATTTGAAATATCTACGATTTTATTCATTTCAGCTAAACTGTTTATATACGGCAAATATCCATTTACATATACCCTACTTGCATCTACTGGATATACTCCAATATCATTTGTATATATTTTAGTCAAGGATAAATACTCACTGGATATGATATTTGTTCCATCATATATTTTGTCATTAACAACAATACTCAATGGATGAGGTGTTATAATTCCACCAGAAAATGTCATTGATTGCGGAACATAATAATTTTCACTATCGACTTCATACAACGATAAATTATTCAATGTTACACTTCGAGTTCCAACAAACGAAGAGTCATACAACCCATTTCCAAATACATTGACAATATCATTTGTTATTTTATTTTTGACAAAAACAAAGTTGATATTTACACCTGCACTTGTATCATATACTTTAGGTAATATTGATAAAATTACCGGTAATTGAGTAATAACCGCAGATACTTGTTTTGTTGCAGATATATCATAATTTGAAATTGCCGATGAACCTGTTAAACTCAGGTCACTTAAATAAGCGATTCTCGTTCCTGCGGTTTTTTCATTATAATATCCTGTGCCATTTATGGAAACATCCGATATATCTATACTAACAATATTATTCAATGAAAAATCACTCAAATATATATTTGTTGTACCATCATAAATTCTAGGTAATATACTTAATCCAGCGGTTCTGCGATAAATTTCACCAGATTTAATTGCACTAGAATCTGTTGAATAATTTGTTCGAGATGTGCCTGATAATTGTATATTTGATAGAGTAACTGTTTTGTTTGTTCCTACATAAATATTACTGTAATTTCCGGTTGCTGTTACAGTTACATTATCACCTTGAATTGTATTGTTTAAATATAAATCCGCATTGTATACTGTAGATGTTCCATCGTATACTCTACGATTTACTTCTACAGTGATTGGTCTAGGTAAAATTGTAATCACCAGTTTATTATTAAGATTTATAAAATAATTGTTGTATGGTATTCCATTTAAGGACGTGTTGTTTATGTATGCATTTCCAAGTCCAACGTTACTAATATCAAGAAATAGTTCCGCCGATAAACTTAGTTGATCCCCGGGTAATACATTAATCAAAGAAATATTTGACATATCAAGATTTGTTGAACCGTTGTATATTTTATTGCTTACACTCAATGTAATTTGTTTCCTGTTTATATTTCCGCTGATAATTTGAGTGTTGTCTAAAATATAATTCTTAGAAAGGTCTCCTGTTATAAATAAATTACCAGACGCATTCAATATAGTCCGTTGTCCTGCCTGAGAGCTATCATAATAAAAAATAGTATTGGATGGATTTGATAACCTTACTCTGGTAAGGTTGCGGTCTATGTTTATCAAACTATTCCTAATTGAATTATCGCTTATATCTGCTATATTAGTTCTATTATATATAACATCCGGTATAGAAACAGTAATCGGTTTGCGTGATATTGTTCCGGTCAAATTAGCTGAATTAACCGAATCATCGATACTATAGTTTTTTGTATGATTACTATTTCCAATTAGAGAACTTGTTATAAAAATTACAGGTATATTATTTCCAGCACTGGCGTCGGCAAAATTACCGGTTCCATTGAAGTTTACATCTTGATTGTTCAATACGCCATTTAGTGATACATTTGTGCTGATAACATTTTTTGAACCATCGTATACCTTTGATATAGTAAGTCCTAATTGTTTTTTGTAAATAGTAGCTGATATATTAGTAATGGATGACGGTAATGTATAATTTAAAGAATTAGCACCAGACAATGATATATTTCTTATGTTTGCTAATATATTTCCGGGGGAAATATCAGAATATTCACCACTCGCGTTGATTGATACTATTTCATTTTGAACAATACCTGATAATGATAAGTCAGTTTGATATACAGTATTTGAACTATCATATATTTTGGATGCGGATACTGTCAGTAATTTTGCTGTGATTTGACCAGATAAATCAATCGTCGTTAACGGTAGGTCGTAATTCATACTTAAATCCCCGATTAAGCTAATATTTGTTATATTTATGTTTTTTGTTCCTACAGCTGAACTATCAAAAATACCATTGATACCCCTGCATGTAATAGCATCGCCAGTAATTACACCAGATAAATCTAACAAAATATTTGTCAAATTTTTATTTCCATCATATGTTTTTGTAATTATATTTCTGCTTATGTCGACGCGTTTTTTTGAAATACTACCTGATATGGTTGATAATGAAGAGTCTGTTTTATATTTATATGATTCAATTCCAGTCAAAATAATACCATTTACTTGTATACTTTTATTCGTTCCTACGTTTTTATTATTGAAATTCGATGTTGTATAATTGATAAAAACATTATTAGGCTTATTTTTAGAAGAATCATATACTGCCAAACTTACATCAATGTTTGTATTGCCGTCATATATTTTGCTAATAATGGGATTATTTAAACTAATATCTAATCTAACTGGTGTAACACTATAAAAACTACCTGATAAATCGAATGATGTAATATTCAAACTATAATCATATTTTGCACTACCTGATAAATCCAATCCTGTAGCCCGCACATTCAAATTTTTTGAATTATCATAAATTGCGGGTTTACCGGGATTTATAAAATAGGCATCGCTATAAATCAATGATAAATTGTTCTGGTCAGATGAAATAATATTTTGCAGATACAATTGAATACTTGCAGACGCATCATATCTATTATTGACTAGATAGTAATTTGGGTCATAGTATTTAGTTGTAACACTACCTGTAATATTTGACGAAGACAAAATATATGGGAGAATTGACCCGGTGGTTATAGTTATACTATTAGCAGGTAGCGAATAATTATCTAAATCGAACCCACTTAATACAATACCGGATATTGTTATTGATTTGTTTTGGCCTGCTCTCGGAGTATCGAATACAGCTTGTGTATATGTTATATTTAGATTGTCGGTTTGTATTTTGTTAGTTAATGATAAAATAACGTTTGCAATATTTTTATTATCATATGTTTTGGATGTTCCAGTAATATTTGTTTGTACATTTCTTCTGAATATTGTTCCACCAGGAACAGATAAAGTGGTAGAAGATAAAATATAATTATTCGATGAATTATTTATTGATATACCACTTATATTTACTGATCTATTTGTTCCAGCAAAAGGATTATTGAAGGTTGCAGATGTATGATTAAGAGATATACTCTGTGTTCCAATCACACCAATCAAATATAGTGAAAAGCTTGATGCAGTCGTAGTTCCGTCATATGTTTTTGATATTGGCGCACATGATGCATCAACCACGCGCGGTGAAATGTTCCCAGATAATACGCGTGTTGAACTAATATCATAATTAGTAGCTGAAATTCCATACAAAGTAATATTAGATACATTTACTGTTTTAGATTGACCTGCGTTTGCATTATCATAATTCGCAATATAATTATTTGAAACATCTACAGTATCAGTTAACAATACACCGCTTAAAATAAATGTCACAATGGCCGAAGTAGTTCCATCATATGATTTAGATACAACATTTGCCACCGACGGCAAAAATTTACGTCTAATACTTGCGGCTACGTTTAATGCTACCACATTGGTGTTTCTTACATCATAATTTGAAGCTTTTGTTCCATTCAACATAAAATTAGAAAAAATTACGGATGTATAAGTCCCAAAATTTGGACTACTTACATTACTATTTGAAACTGTTGCATAAACACTATCTCCGATAACAAGACCACTTAAATCAATTATACAATTTATATCAGTAGTTCCGTCGTATGTCTTCTGAATTGCAGAGGCTGATACATCAATCACTTTTTTATTAATAATGCCAGGAATTGTTATATTAGATAAAATTGCATAATTTTGCGATTTCAGACCGTTCAAAGATAGGTCCCTTATAGTTACAGGGATGGTTGTTCCTATGTTTACATCATTGTAAGTTGCAGTTGTATAAGATACATTTACTTGACCGTTATCAACCGGGAAAATTCCACTTAAATCAATACGATTATTATATGTATTCACGGTTCCATCGTATATTTTGACGATGGTTCCTGAAACATCCAGTTGTTTTGGAAGTATTCTACCCGATACATCTATTGTTTGACTAATAGAATAATTTGCTGATTTTGTTCCTTTCAAATATACGTTTGTAATTCTTATTTTATTTGCAGTAACTCCGCTTACATCATAGCTGGCAAATACTGTATATGAAAAGTCGACTAAACTAACGTCCATTGGCACTATTCCACTTAAATCAATTCGGTTATTGTATGCAGTTGTTGTATCATATGTTTTTGCAATAACATAAGAAAGATCTAATGCTTTTTGTATGATGTTTCCAGATAATCGAGATAATGATGAGTTATATGGTGGGTTTCTCAAATAGGAGGCGTCATAATTCGACGATTTTGAACCAGATAGTGAAATATTGATTGTATTTACAGATATGTCTTGACCTATCGTAGTTTTTGCAAAATAAAGCAACCCTGATGTTGTTACATTCGATGCATCAGATGCATATAGGCCACTCAAATCATAGTTATAAATTGTGCTACTTCCATCATAGATTTTATTTGGTATCGTAAAATATAAATATTTCTTATTTATGTTTGCAGTTGACGATGCTGTTGTAGTCGATAATGCATAATTTGAAGAATTGTCTCCTGATAATAATAATCCACTGATATAAACTGATTTGTTTGTGCCAGCTGAACTATCTGAAAATACAGATGTTCCACTCAATATAGGATTATCAGGTAGGATAACGCCAGATAAATTATATGTAAAATTTGCATTTACATTTGTATCATATGTTTTTGAAGTAACCGTTATGATAGGTATAATCGTTTTTGGTATAATAGATGCATTAAATCCAGTAATTGTAGTGGAATCTAATGTATAATTTGATGATGCGTCGCCAGATAATGATAGTGTAATAATTACAGGTTTATTGTTACCTACGTTTTTGTCAGTAAAACTTACATTTCCATTAATTATAATATTGTCACTAAGATTCACCAATCCTGTTGCACCATATGTAGTATTTAGATATATAGTTCCGTCATATGTTTTAATTTGGTCCGATTGCACAATCGGCGATATTGTAGTTTTTTGAAGTATTATTTGTATATTGTTTGTGCTACTATCAAATGATGAGGGTGATGGAATGAATTGATTCGTTAAATTTGTCGTTGTCGATGCCCATGATTTTCCGTATCTATATGTAATGTAAACTTTTTGATTGATTAGTGTGTTGTTATTAAATATATTTGCACCTAATGTGGTTATAACTGATTGACCTGAAAAGGTTATAAGTCCATTATATGAAGTATCTACTGGTTTTGATAATTGATTTGTCGCAAACGCGTTATCGCCTATATAATTGACAGTAGATGGTATATTTATTGCTGATTGTAATCGATTATTTTGAAAAGCGTATTGACCGATATATACTAGATTTGCAGGTAATTGTATACTAGTCAATGAATTGTTTTGCAAAGCATTAATTCCTATGATTGTTACAGTCGGTGGTATATTTATGCTGTTCAGCGAGTTATCTGCAAAAACATAATCAGTTATGGTGGACATCGACGATGTGCCCGCGAAAGTAACTGAAGATAGCCGGTTATTTTGAAACGCGGAGTTACCAATAGACGTAATTCGCGAAGGTATCGACAATTGTGTTATAATATTGTTTTGAAAGGCGTTATTTGCGATTTGATTCACAAAGGTATTCGATAAATCAATCGTGGTTAGTCTGTTGCTCATAAATGCATGTGGAGATATGATTGTTATCAAAGATGGTATTGTTATACTGTTCAATGAATTATCTGCAAACACATTACCTCCTAGCGAATTTACAGATTGTGGAATAGTAATAGTGGTCAATCGATTCTGCTGAAACAAACCAGCACCCAAAGATGAAACATTCGTCGATATAGTTACAGAGGTTAATTTGTTGTTTTTAAATGCAGAATCGCCCAGACTAGTCACAGTATTTGGTATGGTTATACTTGTCAAATTGTTATTTGCAAATGCGGATTGCCCGATGGAATTAATATTCATAGTGAGAATCGCTGATGTCAAACTTTTTCCTGAGAACGCGTTGTTCGCAATAGACGTGACATTGTATTTTTGATTGTTGGAAGCGATTGCGAATGGTATAATTATAGAAGGTGAATTGCCAGATAAATCGGATATTTGTGCTATATAATTACCGTTGGTATCTTGACCGAATGAAGAATATTTGATTCCACTACTATCTATAGCAATAGGGGTTCCAGTAACAGTGACTGCTGCATTATTATAAAATGCAGCATATCCGATGGATGTTATCGTTGTTTGTTGTGCCATACTAACATCTATCGGACGCAATAAATTATTTGCAAATGAATAATTTCCTATACTGGTAACACTTGTCGGTATGGAAACAAATGTCAATCGATTATTTTGAAATGCAGATTGGCCTATACTGGTAACAGTAGTTGGGATTGTTATACTGTTCAATAAATTATCTGCAAATGCACTAGGTGACAAATAAGTAATATTAGATGGAGATGTAAACGATACCGATATCAATCTGTTTCCTAAAAATGCCGCATTGTCTATAGTTGTAACACTTGATGGTATTGTTATACCAGTTAATGCGCCTGATGAAAATGCACTATTACCTATAAACGTGATACTTGTAGGTAAATCAATACTTTGAAATTGATTGTATGTAAATGCGGCGCCATCTATTCTTTTTAAATTACTAGATGACGCAAATGTAATAGATGTTGCTTGACAATTTAAAAATGCCCCATATCCGATCGATATTATTTGAGATGGAATCGTAATACTGGTGAATTTGTTATCTTGAAACATAGAATTCGGTATGGCAGTGAAACTAATATCAAATGATGTTAAATTATTATTTCTGAATACTTCTATTCCGACGGTTGCAATAGTATTGGGAACGCGAATCGTTTGTAATAAATTATACGAAAAAACGCCATCGTTCAATGTTGTAAAATTCTGATTTGTGGGTAGGGTTATATTTGATAATTGATTCGATTTGAATGCATATTGTCCTATAGATGTTAGTGAATTTGGAAAAATAGGCGTAGTTGAATTGTTGATTCTATTGATATAATTGTACGCAAATGAATAATTTCCGATGGTGGTGAGGGATGGTGATATATTTATAGAAATCAAGCGATTATTCTGTAATATACTATCTGATATACTTGTTATTCCAGATGGGAAATATACGGATGTTATCAGGTTATTTTCAAAGCAATTTGTTCCGATTGAGGTTAATCCTGGTGGTAAATTTACGGTTGTCAATTGATTGTTCTTGAATGCAGAATTTCCGATGGATGTTATAAATGGTGGAATTATAACACTTGTTAATGATTTTCCACTGAAAACACCATCTGCAATTCTGGTTACTGGATATTTTGTATTGCCTGTTGTAACATTAATTGGAATCAATACATTAGCACCAGCACTATAATTAGAGACAATGGCTTGGTTGTTTGCGATTGTATAGGTTATTCCATTTGCCGCATTATTTGATGATGGTAATATAATTGAACTCGCGTCTGTAGAAAGAAAACTAGAAACGGCGTTTGTAACTGTTCCGGGTAATGACATGTATAATAAATTTGTGCATCCTTGAAATGCAGATGCACCTATATTGGTCACATTTACTGGTATGATTATTGTTGTTAACCCTGTGCAACCTTGAAAGGCAGATGCACCTATACTGGTTGTATTCGTCCCTATCGTTATATTTGTAAAAGTTGTTACTCCAGTGAATGATGATGCTGGTATGTTCCCTGAAACAGTTATGGATGCAGGTAACCCTGAAAATGCAT